>Ga0163147_10000263_pt1 | contig 82005 bp, 75 predicted proteins | sample OliLakLV19MP6G1_FD_148597 | JGI IMG/M metagenome (GOLD analysis project Ga0163147, IMG submission 148597) | Freshwater microbial mat bacterial communities from Lake Vanda, McMurdo Dry Valleys, Antarctica- Oligotrophic Lake LV.19.MP6.G1 | ecosystem: Environmental > Aquatic > Freshwater > Lake >... | reverse complement strand
TAAGCAAGTTCGTGTCGGTCATCAAAGTTCTCGCATAGCACCATCTCTGCCGGAACGGTTTGGCTGGTGGTTGGCGTGATGGAAGCTGTTGAGGTGGCAGTCTGAGTTTGAGTGGGTGTCGCCGTCGCCGTATTCGTCGCGGTATCGGTTGGCGTCGTGGTCGGGAGCGATGTCGCTGTGAAAGTCGGTGTGCGCGTACTCGTACTCATGCGCGTCGCGGTTCGCGTTGGCGTTGGGTCATTGTCGTTAATTGTCACGGTGATATTCTGACAGCCTTGCGCGCCATTGAAACTTGACCCTGTTAGGCTGCTCGTCGCGCTATGCGTGATTGTGGCGCTGTGTAACCCTTCGTAAGCGGTATCGTTGACCGCTGTCACTTCAAAGTTGCGTCCTGTACTCCACGTCGTGCTGTTCAACTGACGACTAGTCGGATTAAAACTGAGCTGTCCGCCAGTGGACTGCGGCGTAATCGTGACGATTTCGTTCGCGGCGGGCGCGCGGCTCAAACGTACCGTGTAGGTAAAAAACGTACCGCCTTCGGTCACGGTAAAGGCGTTTGTGCTGACGCGAACACAAAATACGCTTTAAGTCGCGGTGGGTGGCAGCGTTCCAGCGAATGGTTGCGGCGCGCCTGAGAAAAGACTCGGCGTGTTCGCAGCCGTTTCAGTTTGCGCAGCTGTCAATGTCGAGGTTGCCGTTGCAGTCTCGCTCGGCGTGACTGTGAACGTCGCAGTTTCTGACGGCGTTGCCGTTAACGATGGCGTTTCGGTTGGGATGAGAACAGGCTCATCGGTCGTTTCTTGCGCGGCGATGACCTGCACGATTAGCAAAATAAGCAATACAATACTTAAAAGAATTATGGGGGGGGGTAATAAATCTGCTGCGCATAAAAAATCTCCGATGCCATCCATGCACAGCATAACAAATTTTAGGTTAAGGGATATTAACTATAGTAGGCGATTGCCCTACGCTCCCAAACCGCATTCATTATCGCACTAATAACTAATACGTGGTTGCAACATTTCCCATAGGAAGTATGTGGAAGCATTTATACGTCCGCTTTCCAACACGCACAAACCTTTGTACCTACGCCATTCCCATGCTTTGCGCTAGAATCACCCCATCACACCAAAGGCTCGACCGATGACCGATCCCATTCGCATCCTTCACTTTGCCGATACCCACATCGGTATGGAAAACTATGGGCGGCTTGACCCCGAAACCGGGTTCAGCACCCGCGTCCGTGACTTCCTCCGCCGCATGGACGAGATGATCGACTACGCCCGCGATCACGACGTGGATTTGACCATCTTCGCGGGCGACGCCTTCAAAACCCGCGCGCCCAACCCAACCTATCAGCGCGAGTTCGCCCACCGCGTCCGTGATCTGACGGCGCTCGCCCCCCTGGTCATGCTTGTCGGCAATCACGATCTGCCGCCGACTGTGCTCAAGGCGTCCAGCATCGAAATCTACCGCGTGCTCGATGTCCCCAACGTCTGGATCGCGGATGATTACGAAACCCGCGTCGTCTCCACCAAGCGCGGCGATATCGTCGTCGGCACAGCGCCCTACCCGATCCGCTCGCGCATCCTGGAGATGGTCGAGACCAACGGCAAAACAATTGCTGAAACCGATGACATGCTTAAACGCCACTTGAGCCTCACAATCGAGACCCTTGCCGAACAGGCGGACGAATACCCCGATTTACCCCGCCTCTTGACCGGACACTTCACCGTCAGCGGCGCGGTCTGGGGATCGGAACGTGGGATCATGCTCGGACGTGACCTCGAAATCTTGCTCTCGTCGGTCGCCGACGACCGTTGGGATTATGTCGCGCTCGGTCACATCCACCGCCACCAGAACCTGACCAAAAACCGCGCCGATTCGCCGCCTGTCGTCTACAGCGGCAGCCTTGAACGCATCGACTTTGGCGAAGAAGCCGATACCAAAGGCTTTTGTTGGGTCGAACTCCAGCGCGGCAAAGCCGATTGGCGTTTCATCCCATCCAAGGCGCGCCCGTTCGTCACGCTGCGTATCGATCTGCGCCGCAGCCTGAACCCGACGCAGGACGCGGTCGACGAGATCATGCGTTACGAACTCCGCGATGCCGTCGTCAAGGTCATCATTGAGTTGACCACCGAGAGCGAAGCCAAACTCAACGAAGGCATTCTCCGCGATGAACTGCGGCGGATGGGTGTCAGCTTTATCGCCGCCATCCGCAAAGAGATCGAAGTCCCGGCGCGCGCGCGTCTCGGCGGCAACCCCGAAGGCATGACCGACGACCAACTGCTGGATCGCTATTTGATCAGTCGCCAAACCCCCGAACCACGCCGCGAACGCCTGCTCGCCGCCGCCCAGGTCATCTTCGAATCGGTGGATACTGCCGGGCGAGAGAAAGAGGAATAGGAATGCTGCCACTCAAACTTGAAATCAAGAACTTTCTCGCTTATCGCTCGCCCGAACCCGTCCGTTTCGACGGCATTCATCTGGCGTGCCTGACAGGGGCGAACGGCGCGGGCAAATCGTCGCTGCTCGATGCGATCACCTGGGCGTTGTGGGGCAAAGCCCGCGCCCGCCGCGATGAAGAACTCGTACATCTCGGTCAAGTCGATATGTATGTACAGCTCGATTTTGAGCAAGAAAATATCGTTTATCGTGTCATGCGCCGCCGCTCGCGCAAAAGCAATACCGGTTCACTCGATCTGTTTGCCATCAATGCTGATGGTACGCGCAAAACTCTCAGTGAACCGAACATGCGCGCCACGCAAGCCGAGATCAACCACCTGCTCCGGCTCGATTACGAAACCTTCGTCAATTCGGCGTTCTTGCAGCAGGGTAAAGCCGATGCCTTCACCACCAAAACGCCGAAAGAACGCAAACAAATTCTAGGCGAGATACTCGGTCTGTCGCGTTGGGATGCGTATGAAGATGCGGTCAAAACGACTATCAAAGCGTTAGAGACGGACATCAACAGCATTCACACCAGCATCGCCGACGCCGATCAAGAGATCGCGCTCGAACCGCAGTATCGCGCGCAGCTCGCGCACGCCGAAATCGCGCAAGGTGAAGCACAAACCGCGCTCGATTTTGCCGAAGCACGGCTAAAAGAAGTCGAGTTTGCGCCCAACGAAAAACGTATCAAAGATGCTGAAAACGCACGTGGCGCTGCCCAGATCAAGCAGTTTGAAGCCGATATCGCCAGCGCTGAAGCCGAACGCGCGTCGAAGCAGGCGACGATTAATGAATACGAAGTTACGATTGATCAACGCGACGAGATCGAAGCCGGTTATCGTGTGCTGCAAGCCGCCCGCCAGGATAATGACGCGCTTAGCCCGATGTTGATGCGGCTGCGCGATTACGATCAGCAGCACCACAACCTGGAGACCGCTATTGGTGAAGCGCGTACCAAACTCACCAACCAAGCCGCCGCCGCTATGCGCGAGATCGAAATGCTCGAACGCACGATCCAACTGGCACAGCCCGACGAACTCGCGGAGGTTATGGCGGAAGTCGCGATGTTGGAGGCGACCGACGCATTACGTGAAGGCTATAGCCACGAAGTCGCTGATCTGAATAGCGAACGGTCAGGCTTGGACGCTGGCAGTCGTATTTTGAAGCGCGAAATGGACGAGATGAAAGCGCGCCAAAATCGCCTCAAAGCGCACGAAGGCGCGACATGTCCGTTTTGTGGTCAACCGCTCGACGAGCATACCCGCATCCGTTTGATCGAAGAGATCGATACAGACGGCAAGCCGCGTGGTGACGAATTCCGCGCCAATAAAACCCGCGTCGAAGTCATCGATGGGCTATTGACGACCCGTCGCGGCGAAATCGATGATCTGGCGTTGAAAGTGCGACGTTTGCCGCCGCTTCGTGAACACGGGGCGCGCCTGCAAGCCAGCTTAGAATCCGCCAATGATGCCGCACGTCAGCTTGGAGAGGTGACAGCGCGATTGGAAGTCGTGCATGAAATGCTGGAAACTGACGCCTTCGCGCCCGAATTACGCGCTGAACTGACCGAACTCGAAGCGCTGCGTAAGGCGCTCAACTATGACGGCGAACGTCACAGCACCGCACAAGCACAGTTGAAGTCGTACCTTGAATACGAAATGCGCCAGATGCTGCTCAAGACCGCGCTCGATAGTTTGCCCGCTTACCGCGATTCGCTGGCTGTCACACTCGCCAAAATCGAGCGGCTGCACAATGCGCTGTCTGCCGAACGCACAGCGCTGGAGGCGATCTGGGTTGAAATCGTCCGGCTCAATGTGCTGGTCGAAGAAGAAAAACAGCGCCGTCAGGAGATGTATCAACAGCGCACCCACTTGAATAACGCCACGCTCGCGGTCGGCGGCGCACAGCAGCAGTTGAAATCCATCGAGCGTCTGCGCGTACATCGCGTCACGCTCGAAGGCAAACTTGCGGCAGCGCGTGACGAAAAAGCGATGTACGAAGAACTTAGACTCGCGTTCGGCAAAAACGGCATTCCAGCGATGATCATCGAAACGGCGCTTCCAGAACTCGAATCGGCTGCCAATACGCTGCTCACGCGTATGACCGACGGGCGCATGAACCTGAGTATTCCAACACAGCGCGACAAAGTGACAGGCGGCGTCGCCGAGACGCTCGATATCGTGATTGCAGACGAACTAGGCACACGCAGCTACGAAATGTTCAGCGGCGGCGAAGCCTTCCGCATCGATTTCGCTTTGCGCATCGCGCTCAGTCAGATGTTGGCGCGGCGGGCGGGCGCGCATTTACGCACGTTGTTCATCGATGAAGGCTTCGGCACACAGGACGAAGATGGGCGCAATAAACTCATCGAAGCGATCACCGCCATTCAAGACGACTTCGATATGATTCTGGTCATCACGCATATTGACGAACTGCGCGATAGTTTTCCCGTGCATATCGCCATCGATAAGACGCCCGAAGGCAGCCGCATCGCCGTGCGATGAGCGAATTAAATGTGATACACTGCAAATACAAGTGGGTAGGGTGAAAGGTGCGGGCATGATGAACGCTCACATACGAGACGAGATCAAAGTGTTGCTTGAACATCTCGATGAAGAAGCACTCAAAGATGTATGGGCATTCGTCAATACGGTGATTGAATCGCGTCTTCCTGCTGATTACGATATCGAAAAAGATGGAACGATTGGGTTATTTTCCGGTTCACCAAATTCATCGGTCGAGGCGAAAGAAATGTTTCGTGGTGAAGGCTATTCAGCCTTTCGCTATGAAGCGATGAAAAAATCACGCGCATCTTGACCATCGATAAACGTGACTTTGGAATGGTACGCCCTCGACATGTCGAAACCTTTGAACTACTTCCATAAGCTGCTGGTCGTCGTGCTGCTGTGCGCGTCTGGCTGTGGCGCGTCGGTGCAGCAGATCGTCCCGACTGCACGCGCGACCGAGACGCCGACCACCACGCCCGCGCCGACCGAAACGCCCGACCCAGACGCGACGACGACGGCGACATTTACGCGCCTGCCCGATACGCCTGTCGTCGGCGCGACACCGACGCCATTATTTGGTCCCACGCTCATCGCTCAGGCAAACCCCGATGCTGTACCAACCAGCATCAACCCGAATGCGCCGCGCATCGAGTTTTTCACGACCGATGTCTCGGCGGTCGCGCCCGGTTCGCCCGTCAATCTGTTCTGGTCAACGCGGAATGCCACCAGCGCGACGATTTATCGGCTGGTCGATGGCGTGCGCAATCAAGTCTTCAACGTGGGACCCGATGGCAGCCTGAACGTCCCTACCCGCCGGAGTGATCGTGGCGCACTTGAATTTTTGCTCAGCGTCGGCGATGGCGCGCTCATTTCTGAGCAAAGTTTACTCATCGCGCTCGCCTGCCCCGATACCTGGTTTTTTCAGCCCGCGCCTGATGCGTGTCCCGCCGCGCCTGCTCAGGAAACCACGATCATCGAAGAGTCGTTCGAGCGCGGACGCATGATCTATCTGCAATCGACCAACACCGTGTACGCACTCTTCAACGATGGGCGCGCGCCCGCGTGGGTCGGGCTGCCCAACCGTTATGACGCGGCGATTCACGCAGAATTTGAACCCGCCTTCAATCCTGCGCCGCCGCTTGTACAGCCGCTGCGTATTCTTGGCTTTGTCTGGCGTGGCAACGATACCGTGCGCAATCGGCTGGGGCTGGCGACAGAGCCGGAGTTCGCGTTCACTGGCTTCGTACAAACCGCTGTACAAAATACCAACGAGTCGATTTATGCCAGCAGCGCCGACGGGGCAGTGCTGCAATTACTCCCACAAGGCGAAGTATGGCAGATCATCACCTCACCCTAATGTAAATCGAGTACGATTGTGATGAATTGCTATCAACCGCAGAGCGCGCAAAGCACGCAGCGTAATCAATTAAATCGCCGCGTTCTCTGCGTTCTCTGCGGTTCAGATTTTTGGAAGGAACTTGACAATGCTGCCAGAAACCGCGTCGTCGATAGGCGACCGACCCGCCGCGCGCGCTAGTTTTACCGGCTTTTCGCAAGAAACAAGCGCGATCAACGACGATATTCGTCAAATGGTCATGAGCGTGTTCATGATTGAGCGCGAAAATTTTCCGTCCGACGATGTGACATCACCCGATCCGTCGGTGCGTCAGCAGTTGATGACCGCGCCCAACGCCCGTTTGACCGCTATGTTTGAAGGGCGGCTGATCATCGATAGCGAAGCCGCGTACGAAAAACTCGATTCCGCCTTCAAAACCATCGATCATGTGCCGTTGTTTCGTGTCGAAAACGGCAAACAGGTGATTTACGCGGTGCGCGGGCGGATCGTCGTCCAGCCACGCGCGCCCTGGATCAATATTATTTTGTTCATCCTGACACTATTCAGCGTGCTATGGGTGGGCGCGGATATTGCCATCGCTCAGTTGGTCGATGCAGAACCCGCACTGCGGGAAACGCTGACCGAGAATTTTTTGCTCGAATTATGGCGCGGTTTCCCATATGCCATCAGCATCCTGTTGATTTTGGGCGCACATGAACTCGGACATTATTTCGCGGGGCGGCGGCATAAACTCGCCGTTACGCTGCCGTACTTCATCCCCGCACCGCCGTTCTTAATTCCCACGCAGATCGGTACGTTCGGCGCGTTCATTCAACTGCGCGAACCGATGAAGAATCGTAAAGTCCTGTTCGATGTCGGCGCGGCGGGTCCGTTCATGGGGTTGGTCTTCGCGATCCCGATTTTATTGATCGGCTTGGCGACCTCGCCCATTAAGGAACTGGTACCCGGTTTGTATCAGCTTGAAGGCAATTCGCTGTTATACGCGCTCGCCAAAACGGTGATTTTTGGGCGATTTTTGCCCGGTGGCGGCGAAGACGTATTCCTGAATCAACTGGCGTGGGCGGGTTGGACGGGCTTACTCGTGACCGCGCTCAACCTGATCCCGATTGGTCAGCTCGATGGTGGACACATCCTGTACTCGCTGATCGGAGATATCGCGCGGCGGCTGTATTACCCGTTGATCGGCGGAGTCATCTTCCTGACGGTCGTTGTCAGTCAGGCATGGCTGTTCTGGTTGATCATGCTGCTGGTTTTTGGGCGTTTATACGCGACCCCGCTCGACAATATCACCTCGCTCGATCCGCGCCGCCGCGTGTGGGCGTTGATCGGCTTGCTTGTGTTCATTGTCACGTTTGTGCCAGAGCCGATCTCGCTGGTACGAGTCCCCGACGGCGTTATCGGTGAAAGCGCATTCTTGCTGCCGTTCGTGGTCGGTATGATCATGCTGTGGACGACGCGCCGTCTGCGCCATCGCCCACAATGATCAGGTAGGGGCGGCAACCGTGCCGCCTTGTTTCGCTCAATAAAACGTTCTTTCGCGAAACGCATCCAACAAACGCCGCGCGCGGCTGTGATCGTCGGTGATAAATGCGCTGCCGGGGTTTTTCAAAAAGTCGATATAGCCCTCGATTGCAGGCGCATTTTCTTCGCTCAGCCTGTTAAAACCCATTCCCCAATTCGTGAAAGTGCGCGTTGTGATCTCGTTTTCGTACACCATAATGATACTTTTGTGGCGTGGGTCGACTGCAATTTTCTTGAACAGGGCATCAACCACGCTTTTTTCGCCTTCAAGTGCCTGAATGATAAAGCGATCGCGGTAAAGCAGCATCCCCGTAATATTATTGCTTTTATTGTGTTTGCGGGCGGTTGTCAGAATATCTTGAAGTTCATCATCCGACATATCGTGTGCTGCCCAGCTCACATAAACCAACGAAATCAATGGCATGATTACGATCTCCTGATGTCTAAAATATGTGGTTTGTGGTGATTGCTTGTTTTATCTGCCGTTAGTTTTGCCCTACTGTTACAGAGAAGCTAATCGACCGACCTGCTTCTCGCGCAGCAGAGGGCTTCAACCCTCTATGATGAATATCGGACACACTTTTAACCTCCTGCAGCAGCAACTTATCGGTGTGCGCGACTGATGAAAATCGTATATTTGTCATTGTAGCAATAAAAATGAAAGCGCATCCCTTAAGGTTTCGTCAATACTTGTGAACGCGCTGTTGTGATCAAAAGTGGTTAGAAAACTTTGGCTTCTATCGCGGCAATAACGTCGTGCTGACCTCACACCGCTTGCACGCGCGAGCGGCGTGAGGAATTCGTACGTTTGTTATGCGCGTGTTTCGTCGGGCGACTCTTCATTGTCGTCATCGTTCAACTCGACATGAATGCGCCGCGTTACCAGCACAGCGCCATATTTTCGTAAATCCCCGCCGTTAAACGGCTGACCATCGGGCATGATCGCGTCCGTGAAGATCGGGTTGACGAAGCGCGCGCCGTTCAAATTCGCCGTGCGCAAATCTGCGCGTGTCAAATCACAGCCGACGAATACCGTCCGTTCGCAGTTCGCTGCGTTAAAGTTCGCGTCGTGCAGTTGACACCCTTCCAAGCGGGCGTCGGTCAGGTTGGCACGCGACAAATTGACGCCGATCATGATGCAGCCGATCAGCCGTGCCTCGGCAAAATCGCCCGCGCTCGCGTTCGCGCCCTGTAAATTCGTCCCATGCAAACGCACCCCATGAAAACTCTGCCGCGTCAAATCTTCGCCGCGCATATCCGCACCATGAATCGGTCCCGCCGCTTCGAAATCGATGTTCGAGAATGCCCGCCGCAGCGTGCTGCGCGTCATATTGATGATCTGATCCTGAATATCGCGTCCAAACCCGCGCCAATCGGGTGGGTTGGGCGGTGTCGGTGGCACTGGCGGAATCGGTGCGCCAAACGGCGGACTGCCTGTACTGCTCCATGACCAGCCAGACACGCCGGGATTCTGGTCACGGGCGAGACTTTCCAGATAGATCACCATCTGACTGGCGAGTAACTGCACCTGTGAAAGCACACGCCGATCCTCGTCTTCCGGCTTGTTTTCAAGACGGAGTGCGTCTGTCACATAATAATCATCGGTGAGCAGTTCTGCGATTTTGCCGTGCAGCCCCTGATACCCGCGCGCCGCCAGTTCGCCCGCGCCGTCCGTCATGCCCTGCATCAACGACCGTTCCGTCGATTTTTGCAGCGCCCGCATCGCGTTCGCGTAATTGCGAATTTTCGTCGCTGTGTCTTGTTGTGTCATAATGTGGTTCTCTCTCTCCAATATCGTCGTTATTTGCGGGCTGAATACTTTCTGATCCTACACCGCCGCCCTGTGCGACGGGTTCACCCAGTTCCAACATATCGTCGATGGCATCGAGCGTCCCTGATCGCAGCAACCCCCGCAGTCCGCGCCGCGCATGGAATAAGCGCGATTTGACCGTGCCAATGCTCACGTCCATAACGAGCGCGATCTCGTCGTAAGCCAGTCCTTCTTCACAGAACAGGATCAACGTTTGGCGCTGATTTTCTGACAGCCGATCCATCGCGTCGCGCACTTCGACCATGAGCAGCAGCCAGCCCGTCGCGTCTTCTGGCGTCGATTCACCGAGCAGTTCTGCGATCTCGAAGCCGACGCGCACAGTGCCGTAGTCATCCTCATCGAGATCGACCGACACCAGTTCATAACGCCCCTGCCGCCGCAAAATATCCGTGCAGCGGTTGCGCGCTACCCGGAACAAAAATGGACGCAGCTTTTCGGGCGGGTCGAGTGTTGGCAGGTGGGTATACAGTGCGAACAGCGTATCCTGCGTCACATCATCGACATCTTGTGCATCGCCGATCAAGCGGCGCACAAAGCGCGTCAAGCCCGGCGTCAGCACGGCGTACAACGTTGCGAATGCTTCGTGATCGCCCGCCTGTGCCGATGCCAGTAAAACTCGTTCGTGTTCGCTGATCACGCCGCGCCCGCTTTCCGGTGTGTTATCTACACAGCCCTATACGACGCAGCGTGACTCTTGTTCAATTACCGATCACACATCACTCATACGCGGTTGTGATCGTCAGATGATCCAGGTTGATCTGCCCGCTCGGCGGGATCAGCACGCGGACTTGTCCACGCGGAAAACGCGCGTCGTTCGCGCTCACGATCAATGTGTCGTCGATGGATAACGCGACTCGTTCGCCGATAAAATCGACGCGCGCCGTCACCCAAGCATTGAGCGTGATGTCAAGCGGCACGCTCGTTAAATTCGCGGTGATGACACCGTTCTCCAACACGACCAGCGCCGCTGTTTTATCGTCGCTATCCAGCGCCACGCCGATTTCACGGTAAATCTCGTCGTCACCGCGTACGCCGCGCCCAGCGATAATCACATCAGGCGCGCTGTCGTTCGCGTGCGTCGTCACCTGCAAACGCACATCCACGTGCACATCCGTCCAATAGGCGCCGCGTTCGTCGCCGAAAATACTGGTTTGTTCGCGGATCGTATTTTGCAACGCGCCCCCCACAGCGCCCGCGTCATCGACGATTTGCACGAACGTATAGCGTTGATTGAACAAAAACGAGTCTGGCGTGTTTGCCAGCGTATCAAAGGGTTCATCGAGCAAAATCAGGCCGGGTATTTCCGCGTCATACTCAATTTCGATCAGCGACATAATGCCGTAATCTGTGATCGGTTGCAGCATGATACTCAAGCCTGTTCCGTCGAGATAGAACGTACTCAATACCGAGTTGACTTCTTCGACCGCATCCTCGTAGGCAAACACGCGCCGTCCGACTGCATCGCGCAGGAAGTACGGGTAACTATCGAAATGATTGTAAATCGCCTCGCTGCGCGGTTCACGCAATCCAGCATACAACTTCATGTAATAACCAATCGGTGCGCTGTGCGGGACTTCGGTCAGCAGCATGTCGTCGGCGCTCATTACGCGGAGCAGTTGCGCGGCGACGGCGGGCGCGTCCGGTGAAGAACCCGTCTGGAAATTGTACAGTGTGTCTCGATTGCTCACCGTTGCAAGCGCTGCCGCGCCGATGACGATCACCGATATCAATAACCAGACCGCGAGACTGGAGCGATCGGTTGGGTCGCTGATGGACGGACGCGCTGCTGGGAGTCGTCGCAGGCGCGCAATCGCCGCGTCGATCAAAACGACGATCCCCGCTGCCGATAGCCAACATAACAACGGCAGCGTGAATAACCATTGCCGCTGCGGTGCGACGACCGGGTACACGAGCAGGAATGGAATCACCCATGCGAAAAATGCAAGCATGATTGGCACCCGATGCGCGACCGCGACCCGCCGATGTGCCAGCGTCGATACGATCACGCCCACCGACAGTACGAGCACGAGCGGCACAGGAAGCGTGATGCTCACCAAATCCCACAGCCGCTCGAACGAGATTAAAAGTGGCGTTTTGATGATGCCCAACGGTGTGCTCGTCACTTGCGGGGCGGTCGAAATCACGGTCGGGTCATCGATAGCACGGAAACGGACGAAATCGTTCGCCAGCAGTGCGCGTACGCCGAACGTAGTGAACACGGGTAGATACAAAATCAGGGTCAGCACACCCCCGCCGATCAGCGCCGCCATCAGCCCGATCAACAGATTGCGCCGCGCCTTGCCCTTGTTTTCAACCCAGATCGACATGGCTAACCAGACGACGATGACGCCCATCGGGTACACCATTACCGGAATCGTCCAGAATCCAAGCGCGGCGAGCGCCGCAAACAATGCCCACAACCACCACCGATTATGCGTTTTAAGATGATGCGCTGCGCCGAACATCGCCAACAAAATGCACAGTTGAATCGTATAGCCGCGCGCGTTGACCGAATAATCGATCAACGGCAGCAGTACCGCCACCAACCCCGCCGCTAACAGTGCCGCCCGTTTGACGAAAAACTGGGTGCCGACCATATACGTGAGTGGGATCATCAGCACGCCGAACAGGAAGGCAGGCGCGCGCACCGCATACGGTGCGAACGAATCGAACGCGCGCGTGCTGAACCAGACCGCGACCGAATGCAGAATATGATTGTTGGGCGTGTTGTAACGCCCCAGAACACGAGTCAGCGAGATCGTGCCATATTCGAGATACGTCAGCGCTTCGTCGTAAAACATCGCGCGCGATAAATACAACAGTCGCAGAATGATGCCAAGTGCAATGATGACCAGCAGCAGCCATACATAAAGATCGAACCGAAAACGCGCCGATTTTGAAGTCATGCTGATTTGCGAACCCGCGTTTCATGAGTATGATAACGGCTTGAAGTCTACGAAATTCAACGCCGAAGCGCCAACATCTATGAAAATCAGTCTGGTTGTCCCGGTTTACAATGGCGGCGAAAAATTTCTACGCTGTCTCGCCAGTGTGCGTGCGCTCGACCCCGCGCCCGACGAATTTATCGTCGTATGCGATGATGATACCGACGGTTCGCGCGACCATGCGCGTGCCGCAGGCGCACACGTGATCGTACAGCACCCCAACGCGGGACCCGCCAAAGCGCGCAATCTTGGCGCGCGCGCGGCGGCAGGCGATGTGATCTTTTTTCTCGATGCCGACTGCACTGTCCCGCCCGATGCGATAGCACATTTACGGCATTTGTTCGCCACCAATGCCATCGATGCGCTGATCGGCAGCTATGATGACGCGCCGAGCGAACCGAATTTTCTCAGTCAGTATAAAAACCTGATGCACCATTACGTCCATCAAACGGGCAGCGCCGAAGCGTTTACATTTTGGGGTGCGTGCGGCGCGATTCAGCGCGCATTATTTATGAGATTCGATGGCTTTGACGAACGCTATATGCGCCCGTGCATCGAAGATATCGAACTCGGCTACCGCTTGCGCGCGGGCGGCGCCCACATCCGTTTGGCGAAAGATTTTCAAATCAAACATCTCAAGCGCTGGACGCCACGTAATCTGTTCAAAACCGATTTTTTCGACCGTGCGCTGCCTTGGACGGCGTTGATCATGAAGCGCGGCGCGCTGACCAACGACCTGAATTTGCGTTCGCAGGAACGACTCAGCGTCGGTTTAACCGGGCTGCTGCTCATCATGATTGCGGTGTCTGTCATCGGCGTTTTGTTCGCGCCAACTATCGTCGCTTACACATTGATCGCGGCGTTGGTATGCGCGGCGGGCTTATTGATTTTGAATCGACAGGTTTATAGGTTTCTGGCACGCAAACGTGGCATTTTGTTTATGCTGCGCGCGATTCCCTGGCACTGGTTTTATTTCTTCTACAGTGGACTCGCTTATGGTATCGGTTTAATACGTTACAAATTGTTGTCGCCCGCTTAATGTAAAGTGACCTTACCCCAGTTTGGCGGTTCATCCGCACTTTGTGTGAAATTAAGCAGGAGCGAGAACTCGAAGCCGAAGCAAATCGAATTTAGCACGACCATACATCTGGCGCTGGGTGACATACTCCCCACGCCTAAAGTCGGGGGCTTCTACCCTCGCCGCGACTGCGAAGGCGACCCTTCGTCTTATCGTCGCTCCGCTAGCACAGCGATGCCCCGCTATGTTTGACGTTAACTACGGTATTGCGATATTACGGGATTATGATCGAGGTCGGATTTTTACGTCTCGTACCGCGCACATCAACCTCCCCCTCTTATACGCTATTTCAGCAGAAAAAACACAAGACCGACGCCGTAAACCCCATGCCTGAAGGCAGGGGTTTTACGGCGCTTTTCTGATAAATCGGACGTTCATCGTACTTGACGGTTGCGATTGCCATGACAGTACTTCCCGTCAGCACCTCAGAAGCATCGTTTGCCCAAACATAACCCCAGGAACCCATCCATGCTACGTCCATCTGCTCGGAAATCATCGCCATACTGATGCCTGCCCAGCTATTGGTAGCTGTCAATTCGTAATCGACATCGAGATGCTCAGCTAAACAGGCAAAAAAGGGTTCAAAAGCGGCCCTTGTACTAGCCGGGGCGGGTTGCAGCGGTCAACGTCAAACCGGATTCGCTCTCGCTGTGCCTGTGTTACCGAAACAGTCAGCATCAGCGAGACAATCACGATCACTAAGCGTGAAATCATTCGATGCATTCCTACTGCTCCTTTTGCGTTTATATATATTTTTACAAATATAAATAATCGCACAAGCATCGAACATAACACAAAATGCGTACAATTCTCTTCCGCGTTGGATCGGATTAGCGTTAGGGAACGAAATTGTAAGAAATTGGCAAGAATTCCTCAATAGGGTGTTATAGTAACTCACTTTACGCATGTCTCTCGTTTTCATCTCTCGCCTCCTGCCCCTCTCCCTCAGGGAGAAGGACTTCCCCTACCGCGAAGGTTTTTCACTCTTCGCCCTGGTGGAGAAGGATTTAGGATGAGGGCAATCTGCGTAAGGTGTTATAGTAACTTGAAAAACTTGGAGTGATCGTAAGCATCCCCACGCCTAAAGGCGGGGGCTTTTAGCCCTAATGCTTACCAGACTCAGCCGTAAGGCTACGTTAGCGGTAAATACATAGGCACTTCGGAATACCTCACCAGTTCCGAACGCTGCGATGAACGATTAAACAGAATGCTTGGGCGCAAACAGTGTCGTTCACACTAAACTACCGCATAACGTTGTCGAGGTGAACTTTACCCCGCGCAAGCGGAGCAGGTTTGACCGTTCCCTATAGGTAACTTAAAAAACGGTCTCCCTTCGGGGATACACCACTCAGACGGTTACACCTATTAAGAAAGGACAAGGCGCTATCCCTCCCCACGCCTAAAGGCGGGTGTATCTCGCGCCGATTTGATGACCTTATGACTGATCCATTGCGTTTACCCAATGTTGCCATCTATCCAACTGAGTCGAAAGCTGACTATTTGCCTGCCGCTTACCGTTCCGTCGATGCGGCGACTCGCGCATCTTTTGCTGAAGAATACCCCCACTGCGTTTTTATTGAAGTCACGAATCACTGTAACCTGCTCTGTGAAACCTGTCCGCGCACCTTCGTCACATATGAAGAGCCGAAAACCTTAAGCTGGGACAACTTTCTGAAGATTGTCGAGCAGTTCCCGAAAATGGAGCGGGCAGTGCTGCATGGGATTGGTGAGCCACTTATCAATAAAGACCTGCCGCGCATGATTGCCTACCTCAAGGCGCGTGGTGTATACGTCCTGTTCAACACGAATGCGACGCTGCTTAGTGCCGAGTGGTCACGCCAATTGATTGAGAGCGGGCTGGATGAACTGCGGTGTTCAGTCGATGGTGCTAACCCGAAGACTTACGCACTCATCCGAGGTGCGCCGCTGCTGCACAAAATTGTCAGCAACCTTACTGGATTTATGCAGATTCAACGCGAAACAGGTGCAAGCACACCGCGTGCATCACTATGGATGACCGGCATGAGAGAAAATGTTGGAGAGCTACCCGATTTGCTGCGGTTGGCAGCGAAGATGGGCGTGCCGGAAGTATACCTTCAGCGGATGGTATATTATCATGAAACGTCGGCTGCGCCAGGCATGATGGATGCCGGACATGGCTTATTCGACGATTTTGATAAGCAGGTTGAACAACTGATTGTAGAATGTGAGGTATTGGCAAAAGAATTGCATATCCTGTTCAAAGCCTCTGGCGCGACCAACCCACATTCTAGCCTGGAAGCCAGCAAGCAGCGTGACCAGCAGCCCTGGAAAGCCTGTATGCGCCCTTGGACAACAGCCTATATTACCGCCAATGGTAATGCCCTCCCTTGCTGCATCGCTCCTTTTGCTACCCGAGATTATGAGAGTCTCAAGCTGGGGAATGTGTTCGAACAATCGTTTGATAGTATCTGGAATGGCGAAAGCTATCAGCATTGGCGCACACAGTTGTTGAGCGACCAGCCGCACGAAGCCTGTGCTGGTTGCGGAGTACATTGGAGTTTATAGGAGAGAAACTGATGACACTTGAGCCAATGCTCGTTAATTTACCTGGCGACACGAATGCTGCACCAGCCCTTCAGTGGAAATTATGGATTTACACAAACTACGACTGTAACTTGCGCTGTTCGTACTGCGTTGCTAAATCCAGCCCAAATGCACCCCGCCGCTCAATTGGATTTGAGAATGTCAAAAAGTTGGTCGATGAAGCGGTTGAACTTGGCATTGGTCATATCTTCTTCACCGGGGGCGAACCGTTTCTGCTCAACGACATCTACGCTATGCTGGCGTATTCGTCGGCACGGGTGGAAACAACCATCTTGACCAATGCCATGCTTTTCAACGCAAAGCGGTTGGAAAAACTCAAGGCAATCAACAGCGACCGCCTGGAACTTCAAGTGAGCCTTGATGGTGGGCAAGCCGAAGATCATGATGCCTATCGTGGCAAAGGAACATGGGAACAAACTGTCGCTGGCATTCGTGTGCTGCAAGATGCTGGTTTCCGCGTTCGCCTTAGTACGACCGAAACGCCTGCCAACACCAACCATCTCGATGCCCTCCACAGTTTCCGCGAGTCGCTGGGTATTTCTCAGGAGCATCACTTCATTCGTCCATTGGCGAAACGGGGTTATTCCAAAGAGGGTATGGAACTGGGTATGAATAACCTTTCCCCAGAACTGACAGTGAACGTCGATGGCGTCTTCTGGCATCCACTATCCACCGATGCGGATATGCAAGTTGCTAAGCATTTTCTGCCGCTCAAACCTGCAATGGATACTGTGCGAACTTTGCTGGACGAAATGGCACGCACCGGCACTGCCTCGCGTGTTGCCTTTACCTGCGGCTAGACGAACTGCGACTCGTGTGATGATTCGTAGAATTTATATTTCCCACTAAATTACGAGGAGAGTTCCATGACCTATGCTTACCTGTTGATCGAAGCTGAACCTGCGCGTGTCCAAGAACTTGTCGAAGAATTGGCGGGAATGAAGTTGGATCACTCCGTGATCAAATCGATCCACGCGACGACGGGACAGTTCAACCTGATCGCATATGTGGAAGCGTCAACCCTGCAAGACATGGGCGAGTGTATCACACAGGGCATCGCTAATGCGGTTGGCATCCGTCGAATTGAGACGAGTGTCGTCATCTGGTAGTGGAGTGGATAGGAAACCTCATGGTGCATATCGTTCCCCAGGTTGACCAACTGCTAGACGCCGGTGTGACCGGATGCGGTGATCTGCTCCTGCTGATTGCCCAGCACATGAAGCTCTTGGCAGCAGGCAAGGTACTGCATGTGATCGGGTATGATCGTGGCGCTGCACAGGATATTCCGGCTTGGTGCCGCATGACGGGCAATACGCTCTGTTACCAAGATGTCCCTCAAAACCCGAAGCAACTATCGCATTTTTACATTCAGAAAGGTTTGTAATCGCATGGCAAAGTTACTTGTTAACCTGACTTCAGGCAAAGATAACATTGATAAGGCGACAGTCGGTTTTGTCGTCGCCAATGCTGGTATCGCAAGCGGTCAGGAAACAGCCATCTTCCTGTCCATTGAGGCAGTCCTACTGGCACAGCAGGGATTGGCAGATGATATTCATGCGGCGGGCTTCAAACCGCTCAAAGAACTGATAGACACCTTCATCGCTGGCGGCGGCATGGTCTGGGTTTGCCCGCCGTGCGCCAACATCCGCGCCGTCACGGAAGATACCTTAATTAGCGGAGCCGTTTTTGCCGGTGGCGCAAAAGTCGTTGAATTTTTGTCACAGGGTGCAGGCAGTGTTTCTTACTAACTCACCTTACGCAAGCCTTTCGTTTTCAGCCCTCACCCCCTGCTCCTCTCCCTCAGGGCGAGGGGTGAAAAACCATCGCGGTAGGGAAAGTCCTTCTCCCTGAGGGAGAAGGACTTAGGATGAGGGCAATCTGCGTAAGGTGAGTTACTAATCATACAGAAAGCGCAACCGCATGCCACCTAAACCCTGGAAGACCCAGAGCAGTCGTAAGATTTACCAGAATAGGTGGATGAGTCTGCGCGAAGACATCGCCGAAATGCCGGATGGTCGCACCACTATTTATGGTGTTTGCTCCTTCGGTCAGTGCGTCGGTGTGCTGCCGTTCATTGACGATGATCATGTTGTGTTGGTGCGGCAGTATCGCTATGTGCAGAAAGAGGATTTTCGTTGGGAAATGCCCACTGGCGGCATCAAAACGGGGGAAACACCAGAGCAGGCTGCACAGCGTGAGCTGGGTGAAGAAGCGGGCTATCGCGCGGGGCAGATGCTACCCGTGAGCATCTACTACACCTCCAAGAGTGTCTGCGACGAAACGGCTTATCTCTATCTGGGTTATGATCTGATTCAGCACAAGTTACCTCCCGACGATACCGAGTTTTTTGAAATACAGACATTTCCGTTTGACGAGGTTTTGCAGATGGTACGCAACAACGACATACGCGATGGGATGACCGTTACAGCGGTACTCCATGCGGCGCTTCGGCGCTTTTCTGGTAAATAAGCGGCAATTCTTAGGTAAAGGAGAACAATCATGGCGGAGCTGTCAGCTACCGATCAGAATATCAAGACAGATGCAGACGAAACAACCACACGACCCCATACTGGCGGTCAAACCATCGTTGTGAACAACTGGCAAAAGGCAGCACTTGTCGTCGTACGCTTAGCACTCGCGTATCTATTTTTCACGCAGTTATTGTGGAAAATGCCGCCAACTTTTGGCTGCCCGGCAGATTATTCGTTCACGACAGGGGCTATTCAAGAGGGACGCATACGGTTAACCCGAACGAGCGGTTTGTGCGATTGGCTCGGTATCCAATCATTTTATGCAGCAAACCGTGAGTTACGTGTGTTTGAAGCGAACCTGGATAACACGGGCGGACCAGAGATTTTCCTGAACCTGACTGTGCTGCGGCAGTTCAACGGTTGGATTGTGGATAACGTCATCATTCCGAATATTGGGTTGTTCGGTTGGTTGATCTGGCTGGCGGAGTTCTCGATTGTGATCCTCGTCGGGTTGGGCTTGTTCAGTCGTTTGGGCGGCTTGATTGCGCTTGGCGTTTCGATGCAGTTGGCGGTTGGGCTGGCAAACATTCCGAACCCGTTTGAATGGGAGTGGATTTATCTAAATATGCTCTTTCTCTCGATTTTCGTCATTGCCATCGCACCAGGACGCTTTTTCGGTATCGATACACTTCTGATTCCCCGTCTCAAAAAGCTGGCTGAAAATGGCAGTCCGGTTGGGCGCATTGGTTTGTTGCTAACGGGACAATAATTCCATCAAGAGAGAACCTGTGACATCTCTTCACGATATCATGAACCGCTTAAACAGATTCTCTCAATCCTGGCGCACCTTACAGCAATCGCTGCCGCTGCTCTGGCTTGCCAGACACCCACTCTTCGCGCTCGGATTGATGTCCCTGCCATTATACTTGGCTGTTCTCATTCATGGGGATTTCCGACCCAGTCGGATGGAGTCGTTCTTCCCCATCTTTTTGGGCTTGTTCGCGTTTTACGGGGCTGCCTGCTGGCTTGTCATAAAGCGCAGAGCGGGCGGGTCACTCAGCACGATCTTTTTGTTCGCCATTGGCTTCAACGCACTCCTTATACCTTCGTGGCCCACGCTGTCTGATGATATGTTTCGCTATATCTGGGATGGACGTGTACAGGCGGCGGGAATCAACCCCTATCGCTATGCTTCAAATGCGGCGGAACTAACCTACTTGCGCGATGATTTGATCTGGTCGAACATAAACCGTCCGAGAGCAGTCACGATTTACCCGCCGGGGGCGCAGATCGTATTCGCCGCAACCTGGCGGGTATTTCCGGACAGTGTAGTGGGTATGAAGCTGGTGATGGTCGCCGCAACCTTACTGGCAGGCTGGTTGCTTGTCAAACTCCTGCGAGCGCTCAACCAGCCGCCAGAGCGTGTCCTGATTTTTTTGTGGAACCCGCTCCTGATGTTCGAGGTCGCCCATGCTGCTCACGCCGACGCGCTTTATCTACCCTTGATAGTCGGTGCATTTTTATTGCGGGCGCATTCCCCATCTGACCGTGTAAGTTGGCGGCACGAGGCTGGAATTGGCATCCTGCTGGGATTGGCGACACTGATAAAATTGTATCCGGCAATGCTCGTCATCCCGCTCTGGAGTCTGCGTGATGAGTCAGGTAAGCGACGCTGGCGGCTGGCGCTGCCGATTGCCACGGTGCTGACGGTGCTGATTGGATATGCGTTTTACATTCAGCCGGGCGTTAACGCACTTGGCTTCTTGCCAACCTATGGGCGGGAGTTTTTTAATGTGTCGCCGTTGATGCACTGGTTGACTGATCTGGCAATGGCGCATCGTATCCAATGGTACACCCCCGGTAACATAGGAATGCCTTTTCTCGTTGCTATCATAAGTTTATGGATGGTGATTAGTCCTGCCCGTGAAGGGCGGCAGACTATTTTGCGCTGCTTCTGGCCGATTGGCATTTATCTGCTTATCAATCACAATTTATTTTCGTGGTATGCCCTATGGCTGCTCCCTTTGATCGCGCTTGACCTTTTTGTCTCCCGTCATAGTCGGTTTAATATGGCGCTAGCCTGGTGGGTCTTTACCGGCACTGTCGCGCTGTCGTATACCTTTTTTATCCGCTGGAGAGAAGAACAATGGGCTGTACAGTTACAATTCTGGCCGCTGTACATTCTGCTTGTTGCGGCTGCCATCACTCGAATTCGCCAGTGGTTATCTACACCTCAGTTTTCTATCCCATTAGATGATGAGTTACACAGTGAACATGAACCCTCAACTCTCAAACTTTAGCATTCCAAAGCGGGCTTTAATGGTCGTTGCCAAACAACCTGTACCCGGACAAACTAAAACCCGCCTGACCCCGGCGTTTAGTGGGGAACAGGCTGCTGCGCTTTATGAGTGTTTCCTGCTCGACACACTGGAGATTATTCGTGAAGCGCGCAAGCATTTGGATTTGACACCGATCATTGCGTACTTGCCCTCTGAAAGTAAAAACTATTTCCAGCATATCGCCCCAGATTTTCAGCTTCTCTTACAGGAAGGCAGTGATCTTTCTGAGCGATTGAACAATGCGACGACGCATTGCCTGGTGAATGGGTATGAACAGGCAGTTATTATGGACAGTGACAGCCCAACGCTGCCAGCCAGATACCTGATCGAATCGTTCCAGGCACTAGAGGCTGCTGATGTCTCGTTGGGACCCTGTGAAGATGGCGGCTATTATCTGATTGGTCTGAAACAACCCGCCCCCTCGCTTTTCCTAACTGTCACTATGAGTACCAGTCAGGTCGTCGCTGACACCTTAGATCGAGCCGAGCAGTCAGGGCTAACCGTGAAAACGCTGCCACTTTGTTATGATATTGACTATAGTGCTGATGTGAAACGGCTATCGGAGGAATTAAAAGACTTGCCAGATACCGTCGCGCAGCATACTCGTTCTTTCATAAAGGCTCATATCGATGGGATGAATTTCTGATGCATGTGACCGTCATTATTCCAGCGCTGAATGAGGCAGGTAACATTCGCCGACTGGTCGGAGAAATTCCGTCCACACTGCCGCTGGTGAGTGCCCTCGGCGTAATCGTTGTTGATAACGGCTCGACAGATGCTACAGCAGTGGAAGCTCATGAAGCAGGCGCGAAAGTTGTTTATGAACCTCGTCGAGGTTACGGATATGCCTGTGCGGCTGGGTTGGTCGCAGCGGTAGAAGCAGATATCGTGCTGTTTATGGATGGAGATGGCAGTTTTGACCCGGCGGAAATGGAGCTGCTCATCCGTCCAATCGTGGAAGATCGCGCCGATCTTGTTTTCGGGTCGCGTGTCGCACATATTGAATTGGGAGCCATGCCACCCCACCAGCGCTTCGGCAATCGCTTAGTCTCACGGTTGATGGGACTGCTCTATGGCTTACAGGTGACAGATTTGGGTCCATACCGGGCGATCCGGCGCGACCTCTTATTATCGCTGAATATGTGCGAGATGACCTTCGGTTGGCCCACAGAGATGATGGTTAAGACCGCCCGTGCTGGCAGCCGTATGGTCGAAGTGCCAGTCCATTATCGTAAGCGTTGGTCGGGGCAGTCAAAAGTGAGTGGTACTCTACGCGGGACACTACTGGCAACCTATTTTATCCTCGGCGTCACGCTGCGTTATGCTTTCACGCTCAGCAGATCATCGAGCGACAAGTTCAAACGTTGAGCCAGTGCCCGCCCGTGATCAAGTCGTAACGAGCGTTCGCCTCGTTCGTATTGTTCTAAATAATCGTAACGTATTGCCAGTTCGTCGCTCAAGTCACTGAGGGTTAGACCAACGGTGCCGCGCGCAGCCTGGAGACGTTCTCCGATTGCACGATCTGCTGGATGACTTTGCTGTCCCCGCAATCTCCTACTGATTTGATACCAGACGATATACCCCCAGGTGCAGCCCATATAAATTGTGACAGGAACGAGGTCGAGCCAGGGCAGCAATTGGTCTGAGCGGGTTTGAATGCTCATATAGTTGTACAAGAATGCCTGCCAGGTTACGAGGTAACTGAAGACCAACGCCAGACGACGCAGCGGCGTGTCTTCCAGCAAAGCAACCAGCGCAATGAGCCATATAACATACCAGGCATGAAACCAGATTGACGCAATCAACAAATACGCGAGCATGATCCGGGCGGCGGTGCGTAGCGTTGTCACAGGCTGCCGATTTTGTAGCAGTATGACTAACTGAGATAGATACGCTATTCCGAATAATATTACCGTGCCATTCGCCAGCAGCGCCCGGCTGTTAGGGGTGTTACGGGCGGATGTCGTCAGGTCACTGGTGCCATCAAGAATGGGCATTAACCATTGGCGTGCAACAGTCGCCACAGATCCGGTATACAGCAACGCCCGGCGCTCAGTTCGCAGTGTGTCCCAACCATGCCAGTAGGGAGCATACATAATTACTATCAGCGCTCCACTCAGAAGCACTGAAAACAACATATAACGCAGCCAGCGACGCGTGCCGAGGTCACGTAATGCCACCAGTGCGATGATTGGGATGAGCAGCACAGGAATGAATTTAGTCAACAGACCGATTGTCGCTCCCAATGTTGCCGCAACATACCAGCGGCGGCTCAGGCAGTAAAGTGCAAGCGCAATACAGGCAGCCATGAGTGCGTCGTTGTGTCCTGTACCGGCAGTCATATAGACAACCAGCGGATTCCACATGAACAGATATAAACCGATAAGTAATCGTCGGGGCGCAACGCGTCGCAGTGTCAAACCAACGAACAGCGCTGTCAATCCGTATCCAGCGATAGCCATGAGTTTGTAAGCGATCACTTGCTGATTACGGCTGCTGGTTGCGGTCAGCGTGCTCACCGTATGTGCCAGCAATTCCCATGCTGGACCATAAGCAGAGGGCGTTCTGTGCCATGACGCGAACCGATAAAAGGGGTCTGTGACTATTTGATTCGGGACATTTTCTAATGGATTGAGTCCATACAATGCGGACATTCGCCCCCGGATAATGTAATCATAAACATCTGACCCATCTACCGGGTACATCGATATGAGGATCAAGCTGAAGGCGGCCCCGCCTACAATAACCAGCCCCAATGCCCACCGCTGCTGAGATGGACTGCAACGCCTGATTGGTTGAATCCCTTTACTGTAACCCAGCCCGTAGAGTACAAACAACAGTGCCATACTACCGATATACCAGTACGCACCCTCGTTGGAGAAATCTGTGAGCGTACCGATTGATTGGCGTGGGCGCGCACCATACTCATTTAGGCTGTAACGCGATGCGAAACCATAGTGAAACAATAGGATAATTGCCAACCCACAGATCACGATCCAGTAAAAATACACCCGCCGACAAACAAAGATATTCACAGCGCAAGTTCTCCAAAATACCGCTACGATATAAAAAAAGCTGACAGATATGACAGATTAATAACACCAATGACCTGCCGGAGTACCCATACGGGCGGCTGGCGTGTATATGGAGAACGGAAGCCAAACACTACAAGTATCAACGGTCGCAGTATTCCTACCGCTCGAATATCTGGAACATCAAAGCCTCGATTGTGGATGCAGTGATCGATGAGATGCTGTTAGAACGGCTTCACGCCGCCACAAATGATGAAGCACTGTGGCAAACATCGCTGGCGAGGCTGGAGAATATGAATCAGGCGGATTTGTGTCCGAAGTCATCTTATCAGAAAAGCGCCGTAAAATCCCTGCCTTCAGGCATGGGGATATAAGGCGTCGGTCTTGTGTTTTTTCTGCTGAAATAGCGTATAATACGGGAAGGTTGACGTGCGCGGTACGAGACGTAAAAATCCGACCTCGATCATAATCCCGTAATATCGCAATACCGTAGTTAACGTCAAACACAGCGGGGCATCGCTGTGCTACCGGAGTGACGATAAGACGAAGGTTCGCCTTCGCAGTCGCGCTGAGGGTAGAAGCCCACGCCTTTAGGCGTGGGGAGTATGTCGCCTGCTCCTCGATTGAGTTAAGCGTATTTTACTCCGTTTCAGCATAAATCCCCGGCCTGAGTTATGAATCCTGAGACCGGACGGCGTGATCGCTGTGACAGGGGCGAGCGCTGCGTGAAGGGGTGGCGTGCTGCTTTTCATCATGATAACTTTTTCCATAGTGGCTGCACTTATCAACGGATTGTGATTATAATGCGGGTAAAAATTCGTGTTTAGTGTATAACATGAGTTATTGCTCGTGTTTAGACACTCATCGAGTACTTATCTATGACCGCATCATGGAATGCACCCAAACAAGAACGCAGCCGTCGCCGCTTCGATCAACTGCTCGAAAGCGCCGCTGCGCTGTTTGCCAAACACGGAATCGATGTCGTCAGCACCAATCACATCGCGGAACATGCATCGATACCGATTGGCTCGCTGTATCAGTTTTTTCCGAGTAAAGAGTCGCTGCTCGCGGCGTTGATCGACCAATACACGCGCGAAATGGCGGGCGCTTTTCCAGCAGCATTCGATCCGGCTGTGCCGTTCGAGATTGTGGTGGGTGGGGTGGTCGATGCGCTGATCGAATTCGACGCGCAGCACGCGGCGTTCGGACAACTGCTGGTGCATCTGGCATCGCCGCGCTATACGGCATATGTCCGTATCATGCAGGATGTGATCGTGACGTACGTCGAACTCATGCTCGGCGTGTATTTTACGGCGCTCAACGATGAACAGCGGCGGCGCTGCGCGCTCGTCGGGTTTGGAGTCGTCAAGGGATTGAGCGAACTTACAGGACTCGACCGTGCATTACTGGCGACCGAGATTACGACGGTGCTGATCGCGTATGTACATGCGTTCGTCGCGCGCGAAACGACGGCTGGTGTGAACGACAAATCAGGCAAACAATGACCTGCCGGGTCGCCCCTACACACATCAACAGATTGGTGATATAGTCAGTGGCTAAATTCAGTCGGCGCGGGCGATATTGCCGCGTCACTCATCGAGAGCAGCCGAGGGATTCGACCCGACGACGCTGCGGCAACCCCCGGAGCGCCGGGAAGGTGCCACTTTCGACAGAGCGTTAGGCTCTGGCAGATGAGGAAAAAAGTCGATTTCTCATCGACGCCTCTCTGTACACGCGAGAGGCGTTTTTTGTTTGTCTGGGCAGACCTGCCGGGTCGCTCGTTCTACGTTTATCAAAGGAGTCTTCATCATGGTACAAACCCAATCGCCCACTTCAATGAGCACATTCATGTCATCGCCGCGCTATTTCTTCACATCGGAGTCGGTCAGCGAAGGACACCCCGATAAAATGTGCGACCAAATCAGCGATGCGGTCTTGGACGCAATTTTCGCTAAAGACCCGAACGCGCGCGTGGCGTGTGAAACATCGGTGACGACCGGCTTGGTGCTGGTATTCGGAGAAATTACGACCAATACGTATGTCGATGTCGAACAGATCGTGCGTAAAACTATCCGCGAGATCGGCTACACGCACAGCAGTTACGGCTTCGACGCCGATACATGCGGCGTTATCATCGCCATTCATGGGCAGTCGCCCGATATTGCACAAGGCGTCGATCAAGCGCTGGAAGTCCGTCATACTAACATCGACGACGACCAGAAAAACCTGGAAACCGGTGCGGGCGATCAAGGCATGATGATCGGCTTCGCGTGTGACGAAACACCCGAACTCATACCGTTGACAATCTCGCTCAGCCATAAACTGACACGCCGTTTAGCTGAAGCGCGCAAAAATGGCGAGATCGAATGGCTGCGCCCCGACGCGAAGAGTCAAGTCACGGTTGAATATGCGTATGGCAAGCCGAAGCGCGTCGATACGATTGTCGTCAGCACGCAGCACGCCGATACTGTAGACCATGATGAAATCGAATCGACGGTGATCGAACACATCATCAAGCCCATCATCCCGGCGGCATTGCTGGACGCAAATACACGCTATTTCGTCAACCCAACGGGCAAATTCGTCACCGGCGGTCCGATGGGTGATGCGGGCTTGACCGGACGCAAAATTATCGTGGATACTTACGGTGGCGTCGCGCGGCACGGTGGCGGCGCGTTTAGCGGCAAAGACCCGACGAAAGTTGACCGCAGCGCGGCATATATGGCGCGTTACATCGCCAAAAACGTGGTCGCGGCAGGTTTGGCGACGCGTTTTGAATTGCAGGTTTCGTATGCGATTGGTGTCGCGCAGCCGACATCGCTCGCCGTTGAAACGTTCGGCACAGGGGTCATCAACGACGAACAAATCGAAGCTTTGATCCGCGAGCACTTTGATATGCGACCAGCGGCGATCATCCGCGATTTGAACTTGCGCCGCCCGATTTATCAGCAGGTGGCGGCGTATGGTCATTTTGGTCGCAATGATATCGATGTGCCGTGGGAAAAGACTGATAAAGCCGATGCGTTGCGCCGCGCCGCTGGTTTGTAAGCGGTTGCTGGGGCGGAATTATTTCCGCCCCATTTTTGACTAAAATCAGCCGAACCTAAAAATCCTTTTTTACTCAGTCCGGTTTATGTGGTACGCTCACGGTGATGATTTTCTAACGATGTAAGCGGGGCGTAGAATACCGTGAAAGCGATTGGAAGCGGCATCAAAAATTTCATGATCATCTTCTCGTTCATCATCAATCTGGTGTTGATCGTGGTGGTGGTCGGGCTGGTGCTATTCATTTTCGATATCAAGAACAATATCGTCACGCCGTTGGTCTCTGGGCTGCACAGCAGTTTTGTCGGCTTGAACGAGGCGACTATCGATTGGACGATCCCCGTACGCGACAGCATTCCGGTCGTACTCAACATCCCGTTGGAAACCAACACGATCGTCACGCTGACAGAGGCGGTTCCGCTCGTGGTTGGCGCGCAAATCAATCTGGGCAACGGGAATAACCTGAGCGCAACGGTCAATTTGCAGCTCCCCGTTGGCTTGGAACTGCCCGTCGCGCTCGATCTCAATGTGCCAGTCAACCAAATGCTGGATGTCGAATTGGATGTGCGCGCTGTTATTCCGCTGGCACAAACACAGCTCAACGACCCGATCCAAAATTTGCGGCTTGTCTTCAACCCGCTCAATGATGCGTTGTATAACCTGCCGAATAATATCGGTCAAGCAGTGGGCTATGTTGGTAGAGCGGTGTCGGGCGAGACGATCAACTTTCTTGACCCCAATTTTACCGTGCCTGACCCTTGGCTGGGTTTTTCGAGCACGGCGGGCTTAAATTATAACCTGGCGTTTGAACCCGTCCCCGCGTTGAACAACCCGGTTTCGACCGGAATTATCCCGCCCGGCGGCATTCGCGTGCTCGATGAGCAGGTACGTGCGGATGTTTATGCCAACAATGACGATCCAGATGCTATCAACGCACAAGCCGCGACGGTTCTCGATGCACAGGCGATACCACCTTATGTCTATGACGGCACGTATTCCGAATGGCTGGAGCAGGAACGTGCTGCGCGTGCCAGTGCCGAAGCAGTCGCCCCATGAGCGATCAATCGCCGCACACGCCAGAACGACCACCGATTTGTGATTACGAAGGCACCGATTACCGGACGCGCTTTTGGGAAAACAAAGGGCGCGATTACGAAGATAAAGTTGAACGAATCGCGCTGCGCCGGCTGCTCCCGCCCAAGGGTGGGACACGCTTTTTGGAGATCGGGGCGGGATTCGGGCGGCTGACCGATGAATATGCGGGTTATCAGCATGTCGTGCTGCTCGATTATTCGCTATCGCAAATGCAGGATGCGCAAGAGCGCATGGGGAAATCGTCGCGTTTCACCTATATTGCAGCCGACTTGTACCGGATGCCCTTCAAAAGCGGCGTGTTCGATGGGGTTTCGGTGGTTCGTGTGCTGCATCATGTTGCGGATATAACGTTGGCGCTCAAAGAAGTGCGGCGCGTGTTAGCGCCGCGCGGCACGTTTATCTTGGAACACGCCAGCAAACGGCATATCAAATCGGTGGTACGCTGGTACGCAAAGCAGCAAACATGGAATCCATTTGACCTGAAGGCGGTCGAGTTCGTCGAACTCAACTTCGATTTTCACCCCGAACACATTCGCGCTGAATTGCAGCGAGTCGGTTTCGCGGTCGAAGAACGAATTCCAGTCTCGTATCTCCGCGTCGAAGCACTCAAGAAAGTGGTGCCAGTCTCGATCCTTGCGGGCATTGACGGCTTGCTTCAATTGAGCGGCGTGCTGTATTCACCAAGCGTGTTTGTCCGCAGCAGCGCGACCGGGGCGACACCCGATCAAACGGACATCAGCGATTTGTTCGCGTGTCCTGATTGTGGCGGCGATTTGATTATCGAGGGTGAGATCATACGCTGTGCCAACGATGGACAGCGATGGGCGATCCGCGATGGCATTTATGATTTCAAAGCGCCGTTGGAATAATGAAGGCGTGCAAAAAAGGCGCAGCGTGCTGCGCCTCTATAATGTTTCCAAATGTGTCTGCATCCACGTGGTATACGCCGTACGAAGTGCTCGCGTCGTAGTACCCGGTGTTCCATCCCCTAATGTCACGCTGTCGATTTCGATGATCGGCACGATACCACGACTGGCGCTCGTCAAGAAGGCTTCGCTCAAACGCGGCACATCGGACACGTTAACCGCCGTCTTATTGATGGGCACAATCGATGGCGCGATCTCAAACACGATCTGCTGCGCGATGCCAGCCAGCACACCCGCGCCCGCCGTACGGAGTTCGCCCGCTAAGATCGCGTAAAAATTTGCGCCTAAATTTTCGAGCATGTCACCGTCGGCATCGAGCAGTACCGCGTCATAGATGCCCGCTGGCAGCGCTTTTTGAATCGCATCGCGGTCGTGCATCCATTCGGTCGTTTTGGCGGCGGCATTTTCACGGGCGGCATTCGGCACGGTAACGACGCGCACGCCGGACGCGATCAACGCTGCTGCGATCGGCTGAAAGGGTTCGACCGATAAAATGAGATCGTTCGGCGTATCCGCAGGACTGGTGATGCGAAAGCGGACATCGCCAAAGGCGGCTTCGGTGATGAGATCGCGCAGGGCGGCGCGCAAACGGGCGCGGTCGAGTGCGAGCGGCATATGCGCTAACCGCGCCGATTCTTCCATCCGATTCAGATGCGCGTCAAGTTTGAGGACTTTATAGGTTTCGAACGTGTTGGTGATGGTATACACGCCGTTGCGCGGTTCGTGGTGGGTGGCTCGCGCTAATGAATCGGCGCTGTAATCGACAGGTTGCAACCCGTCGATTGTCAAACGTTTAATCAAACACGGCATCAGTGTTAAGCCTTCGGGTTAGGATTTGACGGCTTCGGACGCGGATTTGAGCGATGTATCGATTAGTGCTTGCATTTCGCGGGCTGTTTGTTTGCGTTGCTGCTGCTTGATCAAGCGTTCGGAAAAGCGATGCAGGGTATTGCTCATCAGTGTGACCTGGCGCACATAATCGTGGTCATTCTGCTCAATATTAAGCAGCGGCGTATCGACGGCGCTCGATAACCAATCGTGCAGAATATTCACCATCGACTTATCGAATGACCAGCTTCCTTTGAAAACGCGGCTGTCGTCGGGGTCATGAAACTGCGATTGCTCTTCTGTCGCCAGAGCGCTGCAATATTCGCGTCCGTAGCTGACCAGAAACCATTCTTTCGCGAGTTGGTCGGTCGGCTTCAGCGGAATATAGGTAATGTTCGGCAGGGTAGGCAGTGAAATATCCGGGACACCGAAGACATAGACCGACTCGGCGCGCATCGCGATCTGGGTATAGCGCGCAATTTGCGGAATGAACTTGCTCATGTATTGAAAACTGCTGAAAATACGATTGTGCGCACCATCGATTAAGCTCGCATTTTCGATTTCATAGCTCACCATAGACATCGTGCGACGGTGACTAAGCAGCATTCCATCAGATTGTACACGTTGTACCAATTGAAAGACTGAAAAGTTCGGATCGATAACTGGAATCACAATTTTGCCTCTCGTGCTAATATGCGAGTAATTTTAACTTTATTCTATGAGTTCTTGATGAACATCACCTGAAAGACCCATTTTTTTAGAACGTGTCGCTTTAGAACTGCGTGTCGAACCGTTGGTATCCTTGACAGGATTTTGAGGGCGGGTTATGCTCTTTTTCATGTGCAAATATCATCTTATGACGACTGGCATGTGCATGACAACTACCTGCGAAAAAGCGAGGGTGGTTTCTTTGCGTGTGTCGTGAAATCCGCAGTTTTGAGCGTTCACGAAGGCGTGTGGAAACCCCACACGCCTTTTTTATTGTAAGGAGTGGAAACAGCGATGTCACTTGTCACGATGAAGTTCGGGGGTACGTCCGTCGGCAGCCCAGAAGCGATTACGAATGTCGTCAATATTATCGCGGAGTCGGTGTCGCGTGGCGACCGCGTGATCGTGGTTGTCAGCGCCATGAGCGGCGTCACCGATGCGCTGCTGGGGTCGGTCAAAGATGCAGCATCGGGCAGCAAATGGGGCTATTTGTCCGTCAACAATAAACTGCGCGACCGCCATATCGAAGCGATCAACTTGCTCACGTCGCCGGGGCGCGGGCGTGACAGTGTGATTCAAGACATCGACAATTTGCTCAAGCAGCATATCGAATTGTGTCAAGCCGTCAATGTATTGGGTGAAGCGACGCCGCGCATCAGCGACGCGGTGGTCTCGTTCGGAGAACGCCTATCGAGCCGTGTGGTGGCGGCAGCGCTGAAACAAAACGGACTTAACGGCGCGGCATACGACGCCAGTCAATTCGTGCTGACGGATGAGCGTTTCACCAGTGCTGCGCCAATCTGGGATGCGACCGAGAACAATATCCGCGAAAAACTGATGCCGCTGGTCAATAACGGCGTTGTGCCTGTGATCACCGGATTTATCGGTGCGACGCACAACGGACATTTCACCACGTTAGGGCGCGGCGGCAGTGATTATTCGGGCGCGATATTCGCTGCCGCCAGCGACAGCGACGAGCTCATTATCTGGACGGATGTAGATGGTGTAATGACAACCGACCCACGCATCGATAAACGCGCGCGTGTGCTGCCGTATGTTTCGTATCAGGAAGTCGGGGAGCTGGCGTTTTACGGCGCGAAAGTGCTGCATCCCAAAACCGTGCAGCCGATTTTGAATAAGGGTATCCCGATGCGTGTGCGTAACACGTTCAATGCCTCGCACCCCGGCACATTGATCGGACGCGATAGTCAGCCAAGCGAGACGATTATCAAAGCGGTGACGAGTATTCGCAGCGTCAGCTTGCTAACGGTGAGCGGCAAAGGCATGATCGGCGTGCCGGGAATCGCTGGACGCACGTTTTTGGCGACTGCGAAAGCGGGTGGCAATATCCTGATGATCTCACAGGCATCGAGCGAACAGAGTTTTTGTTTTCTGGTCACGCTCGAACGCGCGAATGATGCCAAAGACGCGATCGAATCCGAACTGGCGGCGGAAATCGAGCGGCAGGATGTCGATCGTGTTTCGGTCATGGAGTCGGTGGCGATTGTTACGGTCGTCGGTGCGGGGATGCGCGGGACGCCGGGTGTGAGCGGGCGCGTGTTCACGACGATGGGCAATCAAGGCATTAACGTGGTAGCGATTGCACAAGGCGCGAGCGAATGCAGCATTTCGTTCGTCGTCAGCGAAGGCGACTTGAAACAAGCGGTGGTCGCGCTCCATGATTTGGCATTGGAGGCGGTGGTGGTATTATGATGGATGAAAATACCAACCCAAGTTTGACCATATGGAAGAAATATTATCAGGCGAATGAAGGGCGCGGGCTGCGTCCGCTGCTGACCGAATGGCTCGGCTTGATACAGCCAAACGTGGTTGGTCAAGCGATCGATCTCGGCTGCGGCGAAGGCATCGAAACGCTCGCATTACTACAGGCAGGCTGGCGCGTACTCGCGTTCGACCGCGAACCCGAAGGTATTGCACGACTCAAGGTAAGAACACCGCCCGAACTAGTAGATCGCCTTGAAGCGCGCGAACTTCCGTTCGAAATGATCAACCTGCTGCCGCGCGCCGATTTGATACACGCGGCGTACAGCATCCCGTTTTGCACACCGGAATATTTTCCGACGCTGTGGCGTCTGATCACGGAGTCGTTGAATACCGGCGGGCGTTTCGTCGGGCAGTTGTTCGGCGTCAATGATGCGTGGTCGGCAAACCGCGCTATGACTTTTCACACCGCAGATGGAGTCGCCACACTGTTCGATGGTTTCACCTTCGAGTCGTATCAGGAATTTGAAGGCGAACGTCCGACCGCGCTGGGTGATCTTAAACACTGGCATGTTTTTCATCTAATCGCCCGTAAGCAAGGAATAACCGCTTGATCATTTTCTTTTATGCGCTGTTTTTAATGCTCGGTTTATCGGCTGGCTTAATTGGCACCTCACTGCCAACTCTCACCGCTCAGTTCGCTGTCCCGCCCGATCAAAGCGGCTTGTTCATCTCGATGCACACGGCAGGCGCGATTATCGGTTTGTATGTGTTTGGACGCCTGCTCGACCGCTATAACAGCCGCACGATTACCTGGGCGGCGATCTTGTGTGTGGCGCTTGGCTTGTTCGGCATTTGGGTCGCCGCAAGTCTCGTGGCAGTGTTTGCGTCGATCTTGTTGTTCGGCATTGGTTTTGGCGCGGTCATCGTGTCCGGCAATATCTCGGTTGGGCGCATGTTCACAACCAATGCCGCGTCACCGTTGAACATTCTCAACCTATTTTTTGGCGTTGGCGGTATTTTAGGACCGCAGGTCGTCACTTGGGCATTGGAGCAGGGACAAGTCACGCTGGCATTTTTGGCGATCAGCGTGATCGCCGCCATTTTATTACCCTTTAGTTTTATCCCCAACATCCGCCCGCCCGCCCGCGCGGTCGATCAGCCGAAGCTGACATGGACGTTCAGCTTGTGGGCGGCATTATTCCCGTTCATCGCTTTTATGTTCGTCTATATTGGCGCGGAAGTCGGGTTTAGTTCGTGGATTTATACGCGCGTCATCAATCTGACTGCGCTCGATGCGGCGGCGGCTTCGACCGTGGTCTCGCTGTTTTGGATTGGGCTGACAAGCGGGCGGTTGGTCGGCAGTTTGCTCGCGCGCCGCCTTAACGATGGGGTCATTTTAATTGGTGCGGCATGTGCGCTGACGGCGTCGGTGGCGCTGATTCTCTTGTTCCCGTCAGAGAGCATCGTGAGCGCCATTGGCACGTTCGCGTTCGGTTTCGCCGCGGGTCCGATGTTCTCATCGGTGATCGCGCTGGTTGGGCGTTTGTATCCCGAAAATGCCGGACAAATCTCCGGCGTGATTTTGGCGGTGGCGAACATCGGTGCATCGCTGATTCCGTACATGCAGGGGCAAATCGGGCGCGGTATCGACGGCGGTTTCATCATCACGCTCATATCAGCCGTGGTCTTGATAGGGCTGGCGGTCACTATCAGCGCGCAAGCCAGCACGCGCCGTTTACAGCCGGCACCCGTTACAGCCCCCAAAACGCGTTGACAAATGCGATTTGCGCCATCCGGTGCGTGGTCAGTCCACCTTCGTGTTTGTTGAACGGATACACACGGATTGTTTTGTCGCCGTTCCATTGATGATACGCCGCCAGCCGTGATCGATGCGCTTGAAGCGTGCATCGAGCGGGAATTGCGCCGCATCGTCGAGCGTCGTGCGCCAAAACGCATCGAAATCAGCGGGTTCGCTGCGTGCGGGTCGATATAGTTCGAGTTCGGGTAGGGTGAGATCGAAGAGAGACATTGAGAAAGACTTTCAATTAATTGAATCGAATGAATGTACGCAAGAATGATGGCTCACAGCGCGCGCGAAATCAAAATAGTCCGTGCGACCTACTGAATGCCGATCAGCCACGGTTCGTCATCGGAATCAATGGCGCCGGTGTCTGGTGTTTCATCGGTCAGCCCCAAAATAAACATGCCTGAACCTATCGCGAGACTGCCTGAGTGAGGGGCAAACGACGGCAATAAATTGCCCGACTCATGGTTCTGGTCTAACGGCAGCAGCGGGTCTTGAACGCCTTGTAATCGAATCGCGTAATTGAAATCGCGCATCACCCAATGCTACTTTGCGTAAATGGCGAGAACCGCAGGCACCGGGTCGAACGATGGAATTTGTTCGTCTTCGGTGTAAAGCATCGTCGATCCACCGCCGTCGAGGTTGAAGGCATCGACCAAACCGAGATCAGTCGTTGGCAAATACGCGCTCAAGTCGGTTAAGCGCAACCCTAACAGCGATGAAGACACAATCCATAAGACGCGCCCGTCACCATCGATGCCAATCGCCGTGCGCCGCGAGAGACTGTCGCCGCGTGAATTATCGAAGGACGCCGTACCATCCGTGACCAAGACCGGGAAGGCTTGCACGGCTTGTGCAAATGCCTCACCTTGATACGGTTCGGGGATCATCGAGCGTATGCCAATATTACCGTCATTGTCGATATAAAACATGCCGCCGCGATCTCGGTAGCTTTCACCGTAGGTGACGCCATCCGCGATCAGCAGACCGAGTATGCGGTTGGCACGGTCGAAAAAATTGGCGTTGATCAAGGCGACCACACCCGGCAGCGCATCGCGCCAGCCCGTCACCGTAAGCGGATCGTCAGGGCGATAATGCGTGCGAAACGCGAACAGCGCCGGGTCGATGCGTAACACGGTGAAGCTGACGAGCAGCGAATTGTTCGGGCGGATCGTGCGCCGCTCCAGACCGGGCGCGAGTAATTCCCAGACTACCGTGTTGATGGTCGGCGCGCCCTGCGTGTCGGGTGCGTTAGATGGCGATGGAGGCGGGACTTGTTGTAAACATGCGCTGAGCAGCGTGGCAGCAGTGAGAAACGATGAGAGACGAAAGCGATGACCCAATATGCGAATTTCCTAAATCTGCGTCTTGTGTCTAATCTTTAACCTCATTATACTGTAGATTACAGTTGCATCGCTTAAACGGGCGGCTAGCTCAGTTGGTTAGAGCGCACGGTTCACATCCGTGAGGTCAGGGGTTCGAGCCCCTTGCCGCCCACTCATGTATAAACGGGTCAGCCATTATTTTGGCTGGCTCGTTTTCTTTGTATCCTAAGACGATGTGGTCGTCAGCTTTCAACGTCATTGCAACGATAAGTGCGTCCTCTATGTAAACACGTTCTACAATCAGTTTGACAAGCTGATGCTGCTTTTCAAGATTACCTTCGCATCTTTCTTCCCCTTCTTGAACATAGGATCCTTCATTTAGCCCTGAGTCCAGTTTTTTGGGGGTCAGTACACCCCTTGCCGCGCTCATGAAACACCTATTATCGTGATCGGTGTTTTTGTTTTCCCACCACATGACCTATCCCAAGTTAGGCGTCCTCCCGCATTTACAGACCCGTTACGTCCGCATAAGATCGTGTTGAGTCGAACAGGATGACACCAATGAACACGATCAAATCGATTTTCAGCTTACTCAAACAAACCTTCGACGAATGGAATCAAGATGGCGCGCCGCGTTTGGCGGCGGCGTTCAGTTATTACACGATTTTCTCGATTGCACCGTTGTTGATTGTGGTGATCGCGGTCGCGGGCTTGGTGTTCGGTCAAGAAGCCGTACGTGGACAACTCGATGACCAGATCGAAGGGTTGGTCGGCGCAGAAGGCGCGGACATCGTGCAAGAACTCGTGCAAAATGCCAACCGTCCAAATGAAGGCGCGGTCGCAGCGATGCTGGGTGTGGCAACGCTGCTGCTTGGCGCGGGCGGCGCGTTCAGTCAGCTGCAAGATTCGCTCAATATCGTGTGGGGTGTCAAACCACCCAATCGCGGTATTTTGGGGACGATTAAAGCCAAATTTCTCTCGTTTTCGATGGTCTTGTTCGTCGGTTTTTTGCTGTTGGTCTCGCTGGTTTTGAGCGCGTTGATCACGGGTATTCAAGGGTATTTCACCGATTTGCTGCCAGCGGGTGGCGTCATGTTGCAACTGATCAATCAAGTGCTGTCGTTCGGCGTGATCACGCTGTTGTTCGCCATGATTTTCAAATTCTTGCCCGATATCAAAGTCGAATGGCGCGATGTATGGGTGGGGGCGGCGTTTACGTCACTGCTGTTCACCATCGGTAAATATTTGATCGGGTTGTATCTCGGTGGGAGCGGCGTCAGCTCATCATATGGCGCGGCGGGATCGCTGGTCGTGATTTTGCTGTGGATTTTTTATTCGGCGCAGATTTTATTATTCGGCGCGGAGTTCACGCAGGTTTATGCGTATCGACAGGGCTCTAAAATTGGCGCGGAGCACAATATCCGCGCTGAAACGCCAAAAACCGAAATATCTACACAACCGCGTCAAAAAGGCGCAGTCCGTCAACCTGACGCGACGCCGAGTTTTGGGCAATTTTCGCCGCCACCCGAACCACCGAAACGTGAGCGACGCTTGCTCACTGTCGGTATTTTGTCGTATTTAGGGACATTGTTCGGCTTGTTGTTCGTGGTCAAACGGCGCAATAATGCATAGTGCTGCCAGACAGCGTAAATTCGAAAGAGGTATGGCGTCAACGTGCCACGCCTCTTTTTTGTTCTATGATATGCTAAGTTGTACCGTCAGAAACGATGATAGAGCGCGTGCAGGGTCATCAACATATGGAACAAAAGTCGCGTATTTTACTGGTGGACGATGAAGAAGCGATCCGGTCGGCTTTATCGAGTTTTCTCGGTCGTATGGGATTTGCTGTACAGACGGCGGAGACGGGCGAGCAGGCGTTGGCGTGTGTCGAAGCACGCGAACCGGATTTGATTTTGCTCGATGTCATCCTCAACGAGCGCGACGCGAACGCCTTAAGCGGTTTGGATGTGTGTCGTCAGTTGCGCAAGCGTGAGCGATTTGTGCCGATCATCATGCTCACATCGTATCCCGAATGGCAGGTCGAAAGTCTGGGACAAGGCGCGATCGCCTTCATCACCAAACCGTGGGATAATAACGCGCTGGTCGGGCAAATCCGTGCGACGCTCAACGCGATTCATCATGTGCGGCGCGAATCACCCGCGCCCGCCGATTCCAACCAGACGCTTCGCGTACACGATGATATTGTCATCGATTTGACGCATTTTCGCGTCAGCCGTGCCGGGCAGCAGATCGATTTGACGCCGATCGAGTTCGCACTGCTCACCTTTTTTGTCCGCAACCCCAATCGCTACTGGACGCGTGAAGAACTGCTCAATCATGTCTGGGGTTATAATTGGGTCGGCTATGCGCGTACCGTGGATCGTCATATCGCGGCGGTGCGGCGCAAGCTCAAACTGGAACGCGACGAACTGATCGAAACCGTGCATGGCGTCGGTTATCGCTTCGTGCAGGAGTAGGCGATGGAACGCAGAGGACGTTTTGGTCTCATCGTCGCGCTGACAGCGATTGCATGGATTGGCATGACCTTTTTGCTCGACTCCAACTTATATGACGGCGCGCTGCCGCTGGTGACGATGCGCTTTTCGTCGCCGTATGCGCTGTTGTGGTTGATCGGCGGGGTCGTAGTGGTGCTGCTGTTTTTGCGCTTGATCACGCTGCGCCGTCCGCGCGAACAATGGCTGACGCGCTACGAAACCGCGTTCAGTTATGTCGGCGATGGCGTGCTGATCTGTTCGGCGCGTGGCAAAGTCTTTTGGCGCAACGAAGCCGCCATGCAGTATGAAGGCGAACACGCGACGCTGCCCAACGGTATTTTGCCCATGATCGAACGGGCGGCGACCACCCGTAAAGTTGCGCTGCAAACGCTGACCTTCAGCGAAAGTGGGCGCGTATCGGCGCAAATTGTGCCCCTCGATCGGCGCACGTTCGCGGTGATCATACGTCCATTGCAAGATGCTAATCGCAATAATTTCTATGAAAATTTCATTCGTCGCATCGTACATGATATGCGAAATCCGCTGGCAGCGGTCATCGGTCACGCGGCGAACATCCACCAAAACCCCGCGCTTGATGCCGATACCGCACGCAGCACCGCCCAAATCATCGATCAACAAGCGCAGCGTTTAGCGCGTTTGGTCGATAGTTTGCTGTTCGATGCGCGTCTCGCGTATGTGCCGCTTTCTGCACACCCGCTCGATTTGGTCGATGTGCTGGAAGAGGCGGTCTATGCCCACGATGAACCTGCCCAGCGCGATGGTAAATCGGTCGAAATGGAACTCCCATCCGAACCGATGCGTTTTGAAGGCGACCGTGATTTGTTGGCGCGCGCCTTTGAAAACCTGATCGCTAACAGCCTCAAGTATTCTGGTCTCGATGGTCATTTGTGCGTGCGCCTAGAAAAGACCTTTTCGGCGTATGTCATCCAGTTTATCGATAATGGGGAAGGCATTCCGCCAGAATATTTGCCCGATCGTATTTTCGAGCCGTTGGTGCGTGTGCGCTCGGCAGAAGCTGGGAGCGGCAGTGGATTAGGTTTGGCGATTGCCAAAAAAATCTTCGAGATGCATGGTGGCAGTATTCAGGTGCAAAGCAAATTAGGCGAAGGCACAACCATGACTGTGCGGCTGCCTGTCATGTAGTGCCGAGTGATAAGGTGAAGGCGATGAAGATCAGTAAAATCAACGAAAATGCCATCAAAAACGACTCTGCTTCGCTAGCCACACGCTTGAGCATGTGGCATTGGTTACGCATCACTTTTTTGCTCGTTCTCGCCCTGCCCGGCTGCCGCCTTATGAATGTCGATATGGGCAGTGCTGCCGCGCCAACCGTTGAAGCGATAGTGCTGCCGCCGATTGAGCCAGTCACGACGAGCAGCAGCGAAACCTTGTTCAATACCTCGTGGGATGACAATGCCAATGTCGTGCAAACGCTGGCGTACCCACATCTGGTGTTCACCTACGATGGTATTCGTATTGAAGGCTTCGATCAGGAAAATCCGCCGCAGCAGTATGTAATTTACAATGCTGGTTTTGGTTATCGTCAGCGCATCGATTGGGATGCGTTGTGGTTCGGCGATGTTTATGGCGTCGGTTCGCTGAATATCGATGTGTACGTACAGCCGCCCGACGCCGATGAGTACAGCCAGTGGGAAAGCGTTTCGACAGGCGATATCGAGGGCTGGGGTGCTGAATTCCGCGATGAACGGCTCGATGTGACGATTTATTTTTCGCAGCCGGGTCGCTATCGGGTGCGGGCGGAAACTTATGTGAGCGGATACACCGACGAAAACGAGCCGACCGAACTTCAAAATTCGTTCGATACCGACGTGATCGCGCTGTCGATGCCCCCCGAAGCGTGGCTGTTGCAATCGTTTGAAGATGCACATCCATTTTTGGGAGACCTCGAAACCAATGGCGTATTCATGGATTGGCGCGCGTGGAGTTTTGGTCCGTGTACGCTGCAAAGCGATGATGAAGCGTTCATACGTGCGGTTGATGCCGCGTGTCAGGCGGTCGAAACTGGCGATCTGGAACGCAGCGCTGACGAACTGCAACGCGCACTCGATTTAACTGACGACGCCTGGCAAATCGCCACGATCCGCGATCAGTTGGGTTTGATCGCGGCGGTACTGGCGCGCTGGAACATCGCAGCGCGGCACTTTGGCGAAGCGCATGACGCATGGGAGTCGCTGGACAACGCGGCGGCGGTCGGGCGCGCGCTGCACAATCTTGGCAATATGCTGCTTCAGGGCGGACGTTGGCGTGAAGGTGAAAACGCGCTGCAACAAGCCGGACAGTTGCGTGATCAGATTGACGATGATCTAGGCAACGCGCTGACATGGGGGCAGTTGGGGGTGTACTGGGACTCCTATGACATGATCAACGATAACGCCCAAACGTTGAGCGAGTACGGTTTGCCCCAAGCCGATACCCTGTGGTCGATTTTGGCAAGCGACGACGAATAAAATCCACCAATAAAATGCACCCCTACAAGGGTGCGATCTCGAAACGGCGTACCAGCGTACTAACCCGATTATCCAATTGTGACGGGTTCGTCATAAACCCGTCAAATCTTCGCTGCATCTGCACTTTATCCTCAAATCAAACGCAAGGAGTAAAAAACGATGCCAATTTCGAGACGCGATTTTTTGAAGTTCAGCGGTGGGGCAGTAGCGGCGATCTCCGCGACAGCGGCGGTTGGCAGTCGCACTTTGTGGGCGCAGCCAACTGCACAAGACAGCGCGATGGTGGATGATGTTTATCATTTGCTCAATCGCATTACGTGGGGCGTGCGTGCGGATGAACTCGCTCATGCACGCGAAATCGGTTACCAGGCATATTTGGAAGAACAGCTCGTGCCAGACCGTATCGACGATTCGGTGGCAGACGCGCTGCTCGCAGAAAACCCAATTTTAACGTTCAACCGAGCGGATGCCGGTCGTCTGCAAAACCGTGAATGGCGCACCCAGTCAGCGCTCATCGACGGAATGCTGACGCGTGCTGTTCACAGCCAGCGCCAGCTTTTCGAACGCATGAGTGAGTTCTGGTTCGACCATTTCAATATCCCCGCCGACGAACTGGGCGCTGATCTGGTGGTGTATCACCGCGACGTTGTGCGCCGCAACGTGCTGGGCAATTTTCGTGACTTGCTCTTCGGGACAGCGCGCACGCCTGCCATGTTGTACTACCTCGATAACTATCTGAACGTGGCGGAACACCCCAACGAAAACTGGGCGCGCGAAGTCCTGGAATTGCACACCCTTGGCGTCGATGGTGGCTATACCGAAAACGATGTCAAAGAAATCGCCCGTGCCTTTACCGGATGGACGATCAATGACGGCACGGATGACGGGTTTTGGTTCGATGCCAGCGTGCATGACACCGATGAAAAAGTCATTTTTGGACACACTTTTCCAGCGGGGCGCGGCATAGAAGACGGATTGCATGTGCTTTCCCTGCTCGCAAATCATCCCATGACGGCGCGTTATGTCAGCGGCAAGTTGATCCGCCGTTTTGTCAGCGATATGCCGCCCGAAAGTTTGGTCGAAAGTACGACTCAAGTGTGGATCGACAACAATGGTGAAATCGTCCCCGTGCTGCGTCATATGTTCAATTCGGACGAGTTTCGAGCGTCGGTCGGTCAGAAACTGCGGCGTCCGCTCGAATTTTTCGTGGCGGCGCTGCGTTCGACCGGCACGCAGTTCACCGACTCGTGGCGTCGTTTTGAAACGTTGGAGGACCTGGCGCAAATCCCCTATGGCTGGCAGCCTCCTAATGGTTACCCAGACGTGGCGGGCGCATGGATGAACACAGGCGGTTTGCTCGCCCGCTGGAATGTCGCCGTGCTGCTTACACATGGTGCGCACAGCGATATAAATGAATGGGGCGTGCGGTCAGCGCTGTACGAACAAATCAGTGATCCAGCAACCGTCGGTGAACTCGTCGATCAACTTGCGGTACGTGTGTATGGCGACACGATTTTGTCACCTGCGACGCGCGCGCATTTTGTCGATTTTGCATCCGATTCGCAAGGTGAAGCGACCACCATCACGGCGCATTTGATGGCGCGCAAGTACGCTACGTTATATGGCTTGATGCTGTCCGCGCCGATTTTTCAGTGGCGCTAAACCTACAGGGAGCAATGACTATGGCAATAAGTGGACTTTCACGGCGTGGATTTTTATCCCGCATTGGCGCAATGGGTGTGGTCGGTGTCAGCAAATCGATTTTTCCAGCATGGATGCCGCGTTTGGCGTTCAACGCACAACAGGGAACGCCGAGCGGCGATGTGTTGGTGGCGATTTTCTTGCGCGGCGGGATCGATGGCTTGAGTGCGGTCGTGCCGTTTGGCGAAGGCGCGAATTATTACGATAAGCGTCCGACGACCGCTGTCCCCGAACCAGGCAGCAGTGATCGAGCAGCGATTGATCTGGACGGATTTTTCGGGTTTCACCCGTCTTTGGCGGCACTCAAGGATATTTACGATGCACGGGCGCTCGGCGTCGTCCATGCGACTGGATCGACCGACCCCAGCCGCAGTCATTTCGATGCGATGCAGTTTATGGAACTTGGTACGCCGGGTATGAAAACGACCGCCAACGGCTGGATCGGGCGGCATTTGCAGGCGACCGCTGAACGTAATGACTCGCCGTTTCGGGCGGTGGGCATGGGTTCGATGCTGCCGAGTTCGCTGCGCGGCGGCAGCACACCGTTATCGCTGCGTTCGATTGGCGATTTTCACCTCAAAGGGCGTGAAAACGAACTCGAAGCGGTGGAAAAAGCGCTGTCCGCACTTTATGGTACAGAATCGCCGTCGGATATGTTGGGTAGTCAGGCGCGCTCGGTCTTTGAGACGGTCGATCTGCTCAAGGCGATTAACGCGGCAGGATACACACCCGCGAACGATGCTGTGTATCCGCAAGACGACGAAGGGTTTGGGTTGGGCTTGCAGCAAATCGCTCAGTTGATCAAATCTGATGTCGGCTTGGAAGTCGCTACGCTCGATTTGGGCGGCTGGGATACCCATGAAAGTCAAGGCACGAACGACGGCTTTTTCGCGGCGCATTTGGCGGTGATCGGCGATGCGCTGTCGGCATTTTACGCCGATATGGGCAACCAGATGCGTAATATCACCGTTGTCACCATGAGCGAGTTCGGACGGCGCGTCGAAGAAAATGGCAGCAGTGGCACGGATCATGGTCACGGTAATTTTATGTTGGTGATGGGCGGCGGCGTGCGCGGCGGACAAGTGTACGCCAATTGGCCCACGCTCGCGCCGAGCGCGCTCAACGACGGCGATTTGCAGATCACGACCGATTACCGTGACGTACTGGCAGAAGTCGTCGCTAATCGGTTGGGTAATCCAGCGCTCGATCAAGTGTTTCCGAATTTTGGTGTGACGCCGCTTGGTCTGATCGCGCCGCGCTAACTGAATTTTCAATTTGACAATCGGTACGGGCATGATACGTCATGCCCACTTGAATGGAGCAAAATATCATGAAACGACTATCACAATTCGCACTTGCCGCCCTATTGTTGTTCGGCGGAGTCGGGACGCTGGTTGTACCCAGCCACGTCACTTATGCCCAGGAAGAAGGCGATATTTCGCCAATGCTGATCGATTTTGTCGCGCATTCGCCCGCGTTCATCGAATGGCTGGCGGGCTACAACGACTACAACGCGAATGCGTGGATTGAATACGACGACGTATGGAAAATCGAGTTTTACGACGAGTCGTGGGATGAATGGCTCGGCTACGCGCTGATCGACAGCAAGACGGGTGAGATCATCGAAGCGTTCGTTCCGCTGCCGCTGCCGCAAGATGTGTTTGAACGTCAGCAGGCGCGCATCGAAGTGCTTTTGTTCGATGACCCAGAAATCAACGCGCTGATCGTTGACCGGCTTTTGTGGGAATACTGGTTCGATTACAACCGCTATGATCAAGTGTGGGAAGCCTACTTTTATCGCGGCGTGGCAGCGTGGACGATCGTTATGTCGTTCGATGAAGAAATCGGTGGCTTCAGCATCGAAGAAATTTACGACCCGAACGAACTCGATGAAGAAGCCGCGATTGCCGACAGCCGTGATCAAGCGATCGAGCTGGCATACAATGCCAACGGTATCGACGCAGCCTTGGATGGCTTTGACGATTGGCAAACCTATGTCGAAAATCAGGGCGGGGCGGTATGGAGCGTGACCTTTGTCAGCGGCGATGAAGAATTGTTTTATGCGTTGGTCGATATCGCCAGCGAGCAAATTCTCGAAAGCGCCGTCAGTTAGTGGCTACCCCGCTTCTGAAATACCCTAAGGGCAGGTTGCGACCCTGCCCTTCGTTTGTATCGTTGTTTTACGAACAAGATATTTGGATTTGTATTTCTCACGGCGCGCGCCATCAGTTTGTGTTACGATCTCTTTATGGATATTTACATCTCAAGTGCCGCGTTAGCGACACGTCACTGGTTAATCACCGGCTTACGTTGGTTAGGGCTGATTTTTTTGATCAGCCTGGCGTTGATTTTGCGAAGTGAAGAGCGGCTAAACGCACAAACCGAACTGCTGATGCCTGTCGTGGTCAGCATTGTGATCAATGCGGTGGTATTGATCATGCTGATCAATAAAGTGCCGCCCGCTCTGCTTTCGGTATCGATGATCATCGCAGATATGGCGATCGTCGGCATCTTCACCTATTTGAGCGGTGGCGAACCGATTTTGCTGTTCACAGCGGCGGCATTAGGCGTTTTGGGCGCGCTGGTACAGGGGACAATGGCGTTATCGGTCGCACATATCGTCGGGGTCTTTGTTTCGTTGTGGCTTGTACACCGCTATGTGACAAGTCCACCAACAACCGCCAGTACGGCGGACTTTAACAATTTACTGCCATTTTTATTGATTTTAGGCGCAGCAGGGGCGTTAATCGCCTATGTTGTCGAACAAAGCACCGCAAAAATACACAAGCAAGCCGATGAAGTCGGACGGCAGCGCAGCGCGCAGTTGGACGATATGCGCGAACGCGTCCGCACCATGTACGATATTTCGTACATGATGGGGTCTACGCTCAAATATGAAAAAGTTCTCGATACCGCGCTCGAAGCAGGGCGCTTAGGCTTACGCTTGAGCGGCGCTGGCAATGATGCCGAGTTAATCGCGGCGGTGCTGTTGTTTCATGCCGATGATAATGCGCTGCACGTCATCAGTGGTCGGCGGCTAACACGCGGCGATACCTTGCGTGTGTTACCGGGTATAGCCGGTATCGTTGGTGAAGCCTTGCGCGAAGCACTTCCCGTATTCGGCACCAATGCAAAAGATGACCCCGAACTGGGTTATTTGGCAGCGTTTCAATATTGTAAATCAGTCGTCTGCGTTCCACTGCGCGCGGTCTACGATAATTTTGGCGTACTGGTCTACGGTAGTGAACGCGCCAACGCGTTTAATACCGAACACAGCGAACTCTTGACCGCTATCGGCGTACAGGCGACGATTGCGCTGCAAAATGCGGTCTTATATCAGAATTTGCTCGAAGAAAAAGATCGCATCATCGAGATCGAAGACAACGCGCGGCGCAAACTCGCCAGCGATTTACATGATGGACCCACACAAAATGTCGCGGTTTTGGCGACACGCATCAATTACTGCATCAAACTGATCGAAAAACGACCGCAAGATTTGCCGAGCGAACTGAGCAAGATCGAAGAGATCGCACGTCGCGCCTCGACCGAGATGCGGCAAATACTATTTTTGTGGCGTCCGCTCGTTTTGGAGTCGCATGGGTTAGGCTTGGCGCTTCAGCAGTTGGCACAAAAAATGGAAGAAACGCATGGTCAGCGTGTGCAAGTCCGCATGGTCGGCGATATTGATTTTATGCTCGATAAAAATCAACAGGTCGTCATCTTTCATATCGTTGAAGAAGCGGTCAATAACGCGCGCAAACATGCTAACGCGGCGCTGGTAGGCGTCTCGTTGTCGCGTCGCGAAGATACCGCCGTGCTGCAAATCGCAGATAACGGTCAAGGCTTCGATATGAACAGCACGGTAGAGGGGAGCGGGCGCAACAGCTTAGGTATGATCAATATGCGCGAGCGCGCCGAACTCATCGAAGGCGCGTTGAACGTGGACAGTGCGCCGGACAGAGGCACCGTCATCACGGTAATCGTCCCGATGAAAGACAGCGAACTCGCTAAGCAGGGCATTGTACGCGGCGATAATGGCGTGGTCGACCGCCCGCACAAATCGATGACCAAGCTGGCATTAGCAGCGGTTGCGCGTGTCAATTTGATCAAAGACACCCAACCCACTACCCGATTGACATGACCTATTCCAATTTAGCCGCGCTGCGCGGTGAACCCAGTTATGTGTGGCGGTCGGGTCAAGAACGCCGCCTGCAAATGATCTTAAAATGGGCAGCGCTCGAAAACGCCGTTATTTTGGAAGCAGGTACAGGCGTCGGCATGTACGCCAGTCAATTTCGCCGCCGTTTTAGCGCACATGTCGAAGCCTTCGACGTCGAAGCTGACCGGATCGCCGAAGCACGCATCGATACGCCGCATGCGCTGGTCGCCGCCGCCGAGGCACTGCCTTATGCCGACAATACATTCGACACGATTTTATCCAACGAAGTATTGGAGCATGTGCTGGATGATGGTCAGGCGGCGCACGAGATGATTCGCGTTTTGAAACCGGGCGGTCGCGCGGTGATCTTCGCGCCTAACCGTTGGTATCCGTTCGAGACACACGGCTATTACTGGAACGGCACGTATCATTTCGGCAATATACCGTTGATCAATTACCTGCCGGATGCGTGGCGCAACAAACTCGCACCGCATGTGCGTGCCTACACTGCGCGCAACATCACGCGCTTATTCGACGGCGCCCCCGCGCGTATCGTGCATCATTCGCGCATCTACGGTGGCTACGACAATATCGCACGCAAGTTCGGCAATGCTGGAAAGATCATGCGTCGCCTGTTATACCGTTTCGAAAATACGCCGCTCGATACGTTCGGGCTGTCGCATTTGCTCGTGGTCGAAAAACGCGCGTCCGAATAGTGATGAGGGCGATGACACAAACAACGACGACCCGAAAAACGGCGCGCATATACAACGCCTGAACCTATCAGACTGCCTATCGATTGCAGGCGATTTGAACAGGCTGGATTTATGACGCTGCCCGAAGATCGTTTGACGGTTGAGGAAACGGGCGATGTTTTCATCGCCCATAAAATCAGACAGCGCTAATCCACGTCATCGACGAACACAGGCAGATGACCAAGCGCGACAATACCTGACCATTTAGCGCGTTCACCCTCGGTGAAAATCGCCGCTTCTGCGGTGATATTCGCGCCCGCCAGCGCCATGATCTCACGCATTCCGACCAGCGTGCTGCCCGTCGAAATCACATCGTCGAGCAAAATGACATTTTTGCCCGCGACTAATTCGCGATCTTTTTCATCCAGGAACAAAACCTGCGGCTGCCCTGTGGTGATGCTCAACGTTTCGGCACGCAGCGCGTCACCCATGTATGGCTTGAGGTTTTTGCGCAGCACGACATACGGTAGATTCATTTCAACCGACAGCGCGTGTGCGAGTGGGATACTTTTGGTTTCTGGTGTAACAAAAATATCGACGGGTTTTTGTCTGAGTTTGACGGCGAGTTCGCGCGCGGCTGCTTGCACGAACGGGGTATCACCCAAAATATTCAAAATGGCGATTTTGATGCCGGGTTTGACTTCAAACAAGCGTAAGTGACGTTCTACCCCTGCGACGCTGATGGGGTAGGTTTCATAAGAAGGGATCATTGATTCTCCGTGAGCCTATGCAGCGGCAAACGGTAAAAAATTATAGCACAGACGGCACGTAGGGGCATGGCGATCCATGCCCGATCAACATCCAGTTTTACGTCGAATACGCGGCTTTAAATTCTGATGAACTGCGGGTTGCTATGATGCGACCATCGACCAACGTCAGGGTACGATCCGCGTTCGCTGCCAAATCGGGATCATGTGTGACAATGACAACCGTCGTTCCTGTATCACGGCGGATCGCTTGCAGCGCGCTCAATACAATCGCGCCGGATTCGCTATCGAGGTTGCCTGTCGGTTCGTCCGCCAATAAAAGCGGCGGGTTGTTCGCCAGGGCGCGCGCGATCGCCACGCGCTGCTGTTGACCGCCAGAAAGCTGGTTGGGACGGTGATGCGCGCGGTCTTTCAAGCCGAGTAAATCGAGCAGTTCTTTCGCCCGTTTTTCTGGACGGTATTTGGTGTGACGCGCGAATTGAATCGGCAGTGCGACATTTTCGGCGGCAGTCAGAGTCGGAATCAAGTTGAAGAATTGGAAGATGAAGCCGATTTTTTCGTTGCGGATTTCTGTCAGCTTGTCTTCGCTCATGCGGCTGATGTCTACGCCATCGATTTCGACCGTGCCGCTTGTCGGGCGGTCGAGCCCGCCGATCAAACCCAGCAGCGTACTTTTTCCGCTCCCTGATGGTCCGATAATGCCGACAATTTCGCCCTTATAAATATCGAGTTCGACGCCGCGCAGGGCGTGAACCACCGTACTGCCAAGCGGTAAATCTTTCGTCAAGCCGCGCGTGCGGATGACGCTTTGAGTTTCTGAGCCATTATGCGTATTCTGCATTGTTGAATGCGATCCCGTTCATCATGATTTGAACATGCGACAGTATACGCGAAACTGCGCGCTGTGTTGCAATACAACTTCTCATCTTTCTGGCGCAAAAGTGTGTGATAATATTCACAAGAATTTGTGATAAAGTTCACAAGGTAGAACTACAAGATGCAAGACTTACAAGAGCGCGGACGCGCCACACACTGGCTCCAGCAGTTCGACATGCTTGATTGGAAAATCACTCACTGGATGGCAGCGCACGGCATTACGCTGCTGCGTATTTCGATGGGGGTCATTTTTATCTGGTTTGGAGCGCTCAAATTCTTTCCAGACATTAGCCCTGCCGAAAATCTGATCCGTGAATCGATCACGTTCTTGCCGATGAACCTGTTTCTGCCATTTTTGGCGGTCTGGGAAATCGCCATTGGGATCGGCTTCATCACGGGCAAGTTCACACGCTTGACGATTTTGCTCTTGTTCCTGCAAATGCCCGGCACGATTTCGCCCGCGTTTCTGCGCCCCGATTTGGTCTTTACACAGTTTCCGTTCGGGCTGACGTTGGAAGGGCAGTACATCGTCAAGAATCTGGTCTTGATCAGCGCGGGATTGGTCATCGGCGCGACTGTGCGCGGCGGGCGGTTGAGCAATGAACCGCTGGAAAGTGCGTAATTTATTTGATCGGGTCAATGCTTGTAGAGGGCGATCCATTGGGTCGCCCTTGGTAATCTGCCCGAAATTTACTCAATAATGGCGGGTTCATTGATATACACAGGCGTCAGCCAATGACGATAAGCCGGAACCGCACCGCTCACGATTTCAAAGAAACGATCGCGCAGTGTGCGCGTGATCTCGCCCATCACCGCGTTACCAATCGGGCGATGTTCGACGCGGGTAATCGCGGAAATTTGTACGCCTGTGCCACACAAGAACATCTCGTCTGCGATATAGACTTCGGTGCGGTCGATCTCGCGCTCGACGACTTCTATGCCCAAATCACGGGCGATATCCATGACCGAACGGCGCACGATGCCTTCTAACACGTTGGAATACACCGGGGGGGTGATCAGCACCCCTTTACGTACGATGAAAATATTCGCTGCGCTTGCTTCGCCAACATGACCGCTTTCATTCAAGACCAACGCCTCGTCGTAGCCCGCCAATATCGCGTCGCTCTTGATGAGCGCGCCGTTGGCATACGCGCCAACGACTTTGCCGCGCGCGGGGATCGCGTTATCTTCGACGCGCCGCCACGCCGAAAAACCGACATGCACGCCTTCTTCGTCGGGCAGGTAATTGCCGAAAGGCAGCGCAAACATCGTGAACGCATCATCGACATCGTGTAAGCGCACGCCGATCATCTCGGTTGATTTGTATGCCAGTGGGCGCACGTAGCAGTTTTCGCGGTAGCCTTCACGCCGGAGTAAATCCGCTAGAATATCGGTCAGCGCTTGCGGCGTATACGGCAAGTCGATTCGCATCAACGACGCCGACTGCTTGAGCCGCTCAAAATGATCGTGCGGACGGAAAATAAATAATTGTTCTTCATCCGCGCTCCAGTACCCACGCAAACCGCCGAATACGCCCGTGCCATAATTAAACGAGTGCGTCATCACGCTGACTTTGGCATCTTCAAACGGGACAATCTCACCTTCAAAGAAAGCATATTTGGGTTTTGTCTGTGCTGCCGCCATGTTTTTAATGCTCCCTATCGTAGTTTTCAAGAAAATAGTTGAAATCGAGACGTGCTTAAACAGACCAATATGTCCATGTTGCCAATATGTGCGTATTCAACTTAGCGCGATAATGGCGGCACATACGTGAACTCGACGCGATGCTGACCGCCGCCGGGCAGCCATATCGCCTGGAGCGTGCAGAAAGCGCGAAAAACTGGAACCTGCACATCACCAATAAAAGCGGTCACACCTGGCGCGAATACTTCCGAACGGATCAACGCGACCTGATCCGGTGCATCGATAATGAACCATTCGCCGTTAAAAGTGCGTCCATACTCAAGGACGGTTGGCATTGTGGCATTTCGTGCAGGAGCAACAACGTTAGGCGACCCAAGTGGGAATCCATCAACAAGGTCGATATTGGGATGGTCTTCATAAGCGCAGCTCGGTACTTCCCAATCTACCGTAGCCCATATGCGCCCGTACCCCGCACCCATATCGTAAACATAGCGCGCTGCGTCGCTGAATACCAAGTCGCCCTGATCGTGAGGTTCGGGCAAAATCACATAGCGCACGTTCAGGCGTCGCAGCGCATTAATATCGAGATCGACGTGTGGACATGCCGCCACCGCCGCCGCGCTCGCACGGGTACTCGGCGCACCGACCGAATAACCATCGAAATCACAGCCAATCGCGTCGTTGATCGCGGCTCGATACCATACGAACTGGGCGACATCGTAGCCATCGGCGGCATTGAGTCCGGCGGCGATCACTTGCGCGTCGGTGAGCAGCGAATACGGATTCAAAATGCGCTCGTCTGTACCTGTATTCTCGCGTAGAAACGCGATCACGGGATCGTCCTGTGCTAGAAATACGCTTTCGTCTTGTCGTACCGCTAAACTGGTTGCGGTATACGTCAAGTCGAACAGAACTGCGCCGATGACGATCAGCGCGGCTGCACGCGACGGGTGCATGAGCAAAATAGCGGCGATCACCGGGACGATCAGCGCGTGCGGGAAGGCGAAAAAGGGAAGCGGCACGACCACCGAAACCGCAAAGATCAACAGATAAACCAAACTGATACTGAACGCGATCAAGCGCAGCGCGCGCAGCTTGATATCACCGCGCAGCCAACGATCCAGCGCGAACGCAGACAGCATCGCCAGCGCGAACACCACGACCGGAAAAAACCGCTCTGGCGCGCGCAGAAAATTAAAGCCCGGCACAAATCGATACAAAAGTGGATAGATCAGCCCGCTTGTCCCCAAACTAAGCAGCAGCGCTCCGAATGCGCCCAGCAGCCACCAGCGTTCGCGCCGATTGATGCGCGCCGCCAGCAGCATAAGCGGCAAGATCACCGCGCCAACGCCGACGTACAAAAATGTTTCGGTGAAGCGGAGCGTAGACGGCAAAAATGCGCCGATTAAGAGCGGGAGCGGGAAACCCGTGCCGAGCGCATCGTCGGCGGTCATCAAGGCGCGGTGGGTATCGGGGAGTGTCGCCGCGACGGGCAAAATCACAGGTGCGCTGATCGCGAACATGACCACCAAGCCGATGACCCAACACTGGATCGACCGAACCAACCACGCACGCACATCACGAGTCAGATAAAACGGCGTACACGCGCCCAGACAGACCAGACTGATCGCCAAATATTTGCCGTCGTTGAGCGCTTGCATCGCTAATGTGAACCCGAACAGCATCGCCCATCGGCTGGTGCGCGCGCGCCAAAACGCATTGAACGCCAGCCATACGAACGGAAACCATGCCAGACTCGATACCAACCACCAATGCCCACCTGCAATATGCTGCATCAAGCGTGGCGCGAACGCAAAGATCAACGCGCCGACCAGCGCCGATTCACGACGCACGCCGGACAACATTCGTAAACACAGATACGTACCAGCCGCCGCGATAAACACATGCACGATCAGGTCGAGCGTGAGTGCAACCGGAATCGGTAAAATCACCGCCAGCCAATGAAGCGGCATCATCATCGGGTTGATCGGGCTGCCGAACAACGGCGCGCCGCTCAAGGCATAATCGCGCCACAACGGAATTTGTCCGTAGGTTTGGGCGCTGGCGCGCACATGGTGCAGCAGGGGATAGACTTCACGCGTCAAATCGCTGCCCAAATCGGAATCGGGCATCAGGTATGTCGGCGTTGGCAGCAAGTAGCGCGCGAATAACACGACTGTGAGCGCGAACAAGAGCGCGATGACAAGCCCGTCGTGACGAGTCAAGCGGTGTAGTGGCATTTATGTCCATACTCCGGGCGTGATCAACGTGATCATGAAGCTTGACGCCCATAAAATGGTGAACAGCAGCGCGCCGCCGCGTTTGCCATCGCTGGCGAAATATAAACCGCTGACTACGATAGGCACTGCGACGCGGTACGCCGCCACCGGGTCTACCCAAGTGACATCTGGCATGAATGCCACCCATGCCGCGCTGACCAATACCAGTGCCGTACTCAACGAGAGCGCGCGCGTGACGACGATACGGCGCAGCGCCATCCCGATCAAAATCACGGTCGGGAGCGCGATCCAGATCATCAGCATGATAAATTCGACGGGCGTTTCTTCCGCGAACAAGCCGTTGAAGGGAATCAGGCGAATATTTTGCGCAGCGGGGTAGACGGTCGGTAAAGTATCGAATGTAATATATAAAACACCCCACCATGCCAAAAACGCGACGGCGGGCGGCAAGACCAGATAGATTGCCCACCCAAGTGGCGCGTTGAAAAAAGTATAAAGTGCCAATCCGACGGCGAAGACCAGCCCGATCTCTTTGGTCAGCGTCGATAAAATCAGCAGGATCACGGTTGAGCGCCAGCGTTGATGGGTGTAAGCGACCACCGCACCCAGACCCAAGGCGATGCACAATGGTTCGTTGAGGTCGAGCCGCACCGCGATCATCGCACCGAAATAGAGCGAAAACCCAAACGGAATGATCATCTGGAGGGGCTTGGCACGCCACGCCGGTTTTTTTGCTATCAAATAGGCGAGCAACCCCGCGCCGACGCTGTGCGCGGTAATGTTGATCCCGATCAAGGTATAAAGCGTAAAATCGGCGCGTCCAAATGCGAGCGCGCGCGCCGTCATCGGGTAAACAATCCGTTGGTAACGCAGCGTCGCGCCATCGAGCAACGGGGTTGCACTCGCGCCATAGGCGGCGATATAAAATGCGAACTGTCCATCGTAACCCGTGCTGCCGTTGGGCTCATCACAGCAAAAGTACGTGCCGAGACGCGCGAAATCGAGCGCGCCGTAGCGCGTAAGCGCCAGCAGACACAAGCATGTCGTGATGATCAACGTCACGACGCCGACCGCAAAACCAGCGCGAACCGATGAAGACATGTGACGACTCGTTCCAAAGACAAACCGGGCATATTTGCCCGGCTCATGTCGTTTTATATGAAGTTGTGCGCTGCCTTAACCCAGGTAGTCGCGTAGATTGTGCGCCAAACGTGGGTGACGTAAACGGCGAAGCGCCTCTTTTTCGAGCTGACGAATGCGTTCACGACTTAGCCCGAATTTGTTGGCGATCTCTTCCAGGGTGTGTGGTTCGCCACCGCCCAAACCGAAGCGCAAGCGCAAAATGTGACTCTGGCGCGGCGTCAGTTCGGCTAACACATCTTCGATGGTTTCTTGCAGCATGTGTTGTGTGGCGGATTCCACCGGGCTGGGTGAATCTTGATCTTCAATGAAATCGCCGAATTCGCTGTCGCCGTCATCTCCGACAGGACGTTCGAGCGCGATCGCGTGCTGGCTGGCATCCATCATGCCGCGCACGGTATCGACGGGTAAATCCATTTCAAAAGCAATTTCTTCTGGGGCAGGGCGGCGACCGAGCGATTGTTCGAGCGATTGCGCCGTACGGTACATCTGGCGGATTCGTTCGGTCATGTGCAGGGGAATGCGAATGGTACGTGTTTTTTGCGCGAGCGCGCGGGTGATCGCCTGGCGAATCCACCAGGTGGCGTACGTGCTGAAACGGTTGCCGCGTTTGTAATCATATTTATCGACGGCGCGCATCAAACCTACATTGCCTTCCTGGATCAGGTCGGGGAATGGCAGTCCTTGACCCATATAGCGCTTGGCGATGCTGACGACAAGACGCGTGTTGGCGCGTCCCAAATGTTCGCGCGCCGCCTGACCATCCAAAAGCAGCCGATCCAACTGTGCGTAAATGCTTTCGCTGCAACGGTCGCGCCCTAAACGGAGTAAAGTTTCGCGCGCTTGTTTGCCCAGTTCGATGCGTTTGGCAAGATTGATTTCTTCAAGGGCTGTCAGCAAGGGTTCCTGCGCCATCTGGCGAAAGTACAAGCCCACTGGGTCATCTGGCGATACCGCGTTAATATCCCCCACGTTCGGGTCTTGCAGAAACTCTTCCGCTTCAAACTCAAATGCTTCTTCTTCTTCGATGAGCAGCAGCTTATCATGTTGGCTGTTTTCCTGCGCAAGCTGAATGCCTAATTCATCCAGTTCGTACAACAAGCCTTCAATCGAAGCCGTCTCATCCCCATCTGCTTCTAACACCTGAAGCACATCTTCAAAGGTCACGTAGCCGCCGTGTTGGTCAGCCCGGTTCAATAATTCCTGTATCACGACGTACTCTTGCCTCCTGTGTTATTCGGTTGGCACAAAAATTACGGTCGCCCTTGGAAAGATACTGTCCCGAAATATTACGGGCGCAAGGTGTTGTGTTGAAACACTCTGCGAAAAACTCCCTGATTTTAACACTATTCTGATGCAGTTGTGAATTACCAAACGGTGACTTTTGCGAAGTTCATAATTCGTATGGCGGATTTTGCCTTGACCAATTGACCTATTTTGGAATGACGAATGGGGCACAGCCAGTAATCCATCGTGTGACTGAGCACAGTAACGATGCGTTGTCGTATTCTATTTGTATCGTCGCTTAACAAAGGATGTGACCGATGAACAGCCAAAACACACGCAGCGGTATTTGGGATCAGATCGCAGGCAAGTGGAAGCAGATTTCGGGCGATGTACGCTCGAAGTGGGGCGACTTGACCGATGACGAGATGATGCAAATCAACGGCGAACGTGAAAAGCTCGTCGGCAAAATTCAGGAACGCTCCGGCAAGACCCGTATCGAGGTCGAGCAAGAGGTCGATCAATGGGTGGATGATAACAACGCCCGTTGGTAAACCACGAACCGCGTTTTAGGTCAGAAAAGAGGGGGGTGACGCAGGTTGTCATCCCCCTCTTTTCTATTACGCGTTGCGCACATCATCACTTTTGCATATGCTTATCAGAAAAGCGCCGTAAGACCCCTGCCTTCAGGCATGGGATATAAGGCGTCGGTCTTGTGTTTTTTCTGCTGAAATAGCGTATAATAGGGGGCGGTTGATGTGCGCGGTACGAGACGTAAAAATCCGACCTCGATCATAATCCCGTAATATCGCAATACCGTAGTTCACGTCAAACACAGTGGGGCATCGCTGTGCTACCGGAGCGATGATAAGACGAAGGTTCGCCTTCGCAGTCGCGCTGAGTGTAGAAGCCCCCGCCTTTAGGCGTGGGGAGTATGTCACAGGATATATAGGCGTGAGGTTCGATTATGACAACGCGAAAATTTACGGATGAGCTGCCTGACCCGGAAGAACCTGCGTTTGAAGCTGAACGCGATATGCCTTTTAGATTCTCTCAAGCACCGACCTTCGCGTCGGGAAACGTCACGCGCGATTTGTCGGCTGAACCGCTGGAGTATACGCCGTCTGTAATGCCTCCAGCGCCAGAACGACTGCCGTCGCCATCAATTCGTCCGCCAGCACCAGCGAACCCCGTAGTTTCTGCGCCGACCAGCAGCAAAGCAGGCGCGCATCTGCCGCGGACGCTAACCCAGGTCTTGAACGAAGCCAATGATCGCGTGGTTCGCGGCGATCTCGTCGATTTTGTCCCACTCCCAACTGGCTTTGATCCGCTTGATGGGTTAATCGGTGGTGGTTTACGCAAAACCGAATTGACGCTGCTCGGCGGCGCACAGGGCGTCGGCAAGACGATCGCCACGCTGCAAATCGCGCGTAATATCGCCATGCGACCCGATCAATATGTGTTCTATCTATCGTATGAACACACCGAAACACACTTGATGCATCGGTTGTTGTGTCTGGAAAGTCTCAACCCGCCAGAACTCGACATCAGTCGCGGCGTCAAACTGCAAGACTTGTATAAAAGCATCGTCGCGCAGCGTGCTAAGGGCTTTATGGGCACGGACGAAAATATGGCGTCGCTGCAAGCGATTTTGCGCGATAACCCCAAAACAGCGCCCGCGCTCTCCCGGTTGACGCGCTATGCCGACCGCATGATTATGCTCAAGGCGAGTCCAGCGGTGACGACACTGCGCGCGATCAAAGAGATGACCTCGCGTTTGTGCGAAGCCACAGGCGGTAACGTGGTCTTGTTCGTCGATTATCTGCAAAAAATCGCCGTCCATCCCGAACGTCCGCGCGATGAAAATGATAAAGTGACCATCATTATCGAAGGCTTAAAAGACATCGCGATGACGCTCGATATTCCGGTCTGGTCGATTGTCGCCGCCGACCGTGAAGGCTTGAAAAGCAAGCGCATTCATTTGTTTCATATGCGCGGCAGCAGCGCACTCGATTACGAGAGTGATATCGCCATCATCATGAACAATAAATATCAGATCATGGCGAAAGATCACGTCAACTTTAATCCCTACACCGCCAAGCAGTTCCGCGATTGGGTTGTGTTCACCATCGAAAAGAATCGCTCGGGACGCGCCATGATGGATATGGAATTTCAACTGCACGGACCGCATTTCGCCTTTGATCCGCGTGGTCAAAAAGTGCAGCAGCAGTTGATCGACGATAAAATCATCGAGACATAGACAAGTGCGCCAAATCAATCGAATCGCGGTATAAGCATTGAGCCGACGCATTGATCGAAGAGGTGACTGGTTTGAAATTTACACGCCGCGAATTTTTGAGACTCGCCGCTGGCGGCTTGGCAACAACCGGGCTGTTGGGCGGCGGTTTTGTTTATGCCACACAAATCGAACCGGGCTGGGTCGAAGTTACTTCCACACAAGTCAACATCATTGGGCTTGCGCCCGCTTTCGACGGATTTCGTATTTTGCACCTGAGCGATTTACACGTCGATAATCGCTTTATGAACCGCGAGCGATTGCTCGATTTACGCGCCTTAATCGGAACACTCGTGTATGACGTGATCGTAATCACAGGCGATTTTGTCACCGATCATACGGCGTCGGGGGTTCAGTCACTTCTGAGCGAACTATTGACATCATTAGAAGCGCCCGACGGAAAATTCGCCGTGTTGGGCAATCATGATTACTGGACAAATCCTGCTGCTGTGCGCGCAATGCTGCTTCAAAGTGATGTGATCGAGCTTGCCAACCGCATCCACACCATTACGCGCGGTGATGATCGGCTGCATGTGTGTGGGGTCGATGATGTGTGGGAGGGAATGAACGACCTGCGTGTTGTTTTAAGCGCACTTCCGCCTGAAGGTACAGCGATATTGCTCGCGCATGAGCCAGATTTTGCGGATCAGGCGGCAGCAGCGCGGCGGTTTGCGCTCCAGCTTTCCGGACATTCACACGGCGGACAAATACGCCTGCCGTTGATTGGCGCGCCGATTTTGCCCTGGCTGGGCGAAAAATACCCCGCCGGACTGTACGAAATCGACGGCATGTTTCAATATACCAGTCGGGGCATAGGCTTGCTGCGCCCTGCGCTGTGGTTTCCTGAAATACGTTTTAACTGTCGCCCCGAAATTGCGTTGATCACGCTGCGACGAACCGCATAATCGGGTCAGTCTGGCGATGTGATCCGCTGCGGCACATACAATCGCGTGCCGACCCCGATTTGGCGGGGATTGTTTAAGCAGTTGGCGGCGGCGATCTCGCTGCGGGTGCTGTTTGCGCGTACCGCGATGCTGGTCAGCGTATCGCCGCCGCGCACGATATATTCAAACCAACCTGTAGGCGCGGGACAGAAGTCGTCCTCATCGATAAATAGGGTGGCAGGGGCGGGGGTTAACGTTTCCGCCGTTGGTGTCGTCGGCGCGCTCGCACACGCGACAAGATTAAGACAAACCATCGCTGCTGTTAAAAACACCCTCGCCCACTTGTGTGCAGTACATGAACTCTGTAGCATCAGCATCGAGGTATTTTCAATAGAGTGGGGCGTCTTCATGCGTCGTTTGATTACCAATCCGTCCGCACGTTTGGCGGACCTGCGTATTCGGCGTAAAAACCTGACGCCGATGTCAGGGGGTGACACACCGGGTCGCCCCCTGACTGACATCCATGATTACACTTCGATGCGCGTGTGAATATAGTTAAGTTTGCTCAATTCACGCACCTGCACATCCGCTTTGTAACTGCTCCGTACCAACGGACCGCTTTCGACCCACTTGAACCCCATCGCCAGACCAACGTCTCTAAAACGATCGAAGTCTGCGGGCAGATAAAACTTCTCGACCGCGAGATGCTGCTTGCTTGGCTGCAAATACTGACCAATCGTGAGAATATCGACGCCGCGATCCGCTAAATCTTGCATGACTTGCGTCACTTCGTCGAAGGTTTCTCCCAAACCAACCATGATGCCGCTTTTGGTCAGTACGAGTGGATCCATTTGCTTAGCATTTTCGAGCGTTTTCATCGCCCATTCGTATTTGTCTTGCGGCTGCACTTTCTTGAACAAGCGCGGCACGGTTTCGACATTGTGATTCAAAATTTCGGGCTGCGCGTCCATCACGATCTTGAGCGCGGTTTCGTTGCCTTTGAAATCGGGGATCAGCACTTCGATGCTGCAACCCGGCTGTACTTGACGAATGCGCTTGATCACCATCGCGAAAATCGGCGCGCCGCCATCCGCTCGTTCGTCACGATTGACGCTCGTGATCACGACATGGCGTAAGCCGAGCGCGCGCACGCTTTCCGCGACGCGGTTCGGTTCCGCCCAATCGAGTGGGCTGGGGCGTCCGGTCTTGATATCACAAAAGCCGCATGAGCGGGTGCAGGTATCGCCCATCATCAAAAATGTCGCGGTACCGCGCCCCCAACATTCACCGATATTCGGGCATTGTGCTTCTTCGCACACGGTATGCAGTTTCTTCTCGCGCATCAGGTCATACACACGCTCGTAATTGTCGCCACTTGGCGCGCGCACCTTGATCCACGGCGGGCGGCGTCGGGGGTGTTCTGGGTCGGGCGTCCATCCAACGTCGTTCGCGGGATTTGCAGTCCCGTCAACGGGAATGGCGCTTGGATCGATCAGGTTGGTCACGATAAAAGTCTCCAATACTCATGCAACCCCTCAATTATACTCCGCGATGTTCTTTGAAGGGGATAACCATTTACCGCGTGGATCGATTTCATCGGCGCTGGCGTTCAAGTGTTGTCCCATCTCGCGCCAGATCAAGACAATCGATGCTTCGCGCACTGCGAAAAAGCTGGCGATCATCAATATGCTGAACCCGATTTGCATGATCGGCGTGCTGCCAAACATGCTGCCGAACATCGGCATGAGTACCGTCCCGAACGCGAACAAGGTCAGATACGCGGTCATTTGCACCAGCCCATAGGCGCCGATCGCGCTCACCCATGCTGTTCCGCGCGCACTTGCGTCAGACGGCAGCCACATGCCGATCACCGCTGCTGCGACGAACGAATGGACGACATCGATCCCGTAAGCGGCGATCAATGCGCCGCGCTGCGCCAACGTGCCTAGCGTGATGCCATCCCCGACTCCTGGATAGCGAAAGACCGACTCCAAACCGAGACCGAGCATCAAGCCAAACATGCCGATGACGACGAAAGGCAGCACGAACCAGAAATACGTCCGATGCTGCATGATCCATGAGCGGCAGTAGCTGAAATGCAGCCCGAAACGTCCACCTGGCACGGTTGAAAGCAGATCGTAGGTTCTTAAATCGTGTTCGCGCGCAATAGCACCCGCCACGCTTGCCGCGAGTATCGCGCCAAAGGTGGAATTGACCAATGCCAGCAAAATCGGCGCATAGGATAACGTTGAGATGTATAACAGTGTGATTACGGGGAACAAGAAGAAGATCGCCGCGAGCGGCATCACGATGAGGATGAGAATTTGGAGTGCGCGCCGCATCGCCCCGCGCGGGCGCGGAAGCGCATAAGAATCGACGGCGCTTAAGAACAGCAAACGACGCACGAGCGGCGACGGGCGCGGTGGGGTGATCAGCGCACGTAATAAACGCCAGGAAAACATAAGGGTATTATCCTGTTGGCGCATCATTTGGCGCGAGAGGGTCTACGAGAAACACGGTCGCGCGTGCAGCCTCGAACACTGTGCGTGTCTCGCGTTGACCAGCGAACAATCCGAATGTCTGGTAACGACATGCGCCTAAGCAATCGGTCGCGACAACCCAGATGCGGTTCGGGTTTTCCAGTAGGGCAGGAATTTCACGCAGAAATGCGTCGGGGTCGGCAGGTGAACCGCCGACGACGGCGGGTGGTAGATTATCAAAATAGCCCGCGCGTTCGTAAATTGTGTAGCCGTCCACACTGATCCCGTGCAAATAGATCACATCGCTTTCTTCCCAACGATCGCGGACATATTCGTAGGCTTGTCGGTTTTGTGGCTCGATTTCGCGCATCAACATGTTATACACACCATATACACCAGAAACCATCAAAACCGCACTCATCCCAACGATGAGCAAGCGGGTTCTGGGTGTATAAACCGCGCGCAGCACAGCTTCAATACCGACTCCTGACAGCAAAAAGAGCGGAATCGTCAAAAAGAAATCTTGGCGTCCGCCGTGATAGGGGAAAAATTGCAGGAAGGCGAGTACGATGGTGATTGGAAAAGACAGTACGAGCGGCAGCCATTGTTTACGGTTGTGCTGGTCATTAAGGATTACCGCGATCACACCTGCTGCGATGAGCAGTATGAAAATGTCGCTTGGAAACGCGAACTGGAACAATTCGTAAGTACGCAGCGTGACCAGATTAAACAGACTGCCGAGCGTATCATCACCGTAAGCGTGTCCTAGATATGAAGAACCGAATCCGACGACCGAAAATTGGGTGCGCAGCGTCGTATCAACCACCACCCAAGCCGCCGCCGCGACGAATGCCTGCATGAATCCCCAACCAATCAGCCGCTTGAAGCGCACAGGGTTTTGCAGCCATTCGATTAGAAACGAAAGGTTGAGCACCAGAATGAACACCGCCAGCCCATACTGTGTGAACATGCCGACGCACCACACGATAATGAGCGCTGCGGCGTTCAATAACTGTGGCGCGCGCATAAATCGGATGTAGGTGTACAGGATTAGAATGGTCAGCAGCACGGTCAAACCGTACTCGCGCACTTCCATCGCGTAACGAATTTGTGAAGCGGCAACCGCGAGTAAAAACGTGATGGCATACGCGATATTTCGTCCTACATACTGCCGCGCGAGCACGTAGAACGCAGGGATGGCGAGAATACTGCTTACCAAGGCGATGCCGCGTAATGACGTTTCACTGACACCAAAAATATTGATCACCCAGTTGAGCATAATCGCAAATAACGGCGGCGCGCTGTTTCCAATCGCGTTGTTCTCTATCAACTGCGAAAAGTCAGACACGTTCGCAATTCGATATAAAACGTTTTCGTCGTACCACAGTGAGTAGTGATCGACAAACACAATCCGAATCATCGCGCCAAGCACGGTAATCGCGCCGATGACAAGTACTGGGCGCGCCATCGCACTAAGAACGTGCGTGCGTGTTGTTTCGAGAAAGTGCGTCCAGTTTGGCGCGGGCAAACGCATCAATATGCCGGTCATCAGGGTGATGACGCCGACGACCACGCCTAACAAGAAGTAGCGATTATGCAGCAGCGGAAAAATATAAGCCGTCTGCACCCATTCGCTGTCATCGAGCTTGATCACGCGCAGTGTCGCGGAGTCGATGCCGCACAGCGTACGCGAGTCGTTCCCGGTAGTGCTTTCATCGTTGATATACACCGCGCGAATGCCTTCGACAGACCACTGCGCGAAAATACAGTTATCTGCTAACGCAATGCGCGTCCGATCCACTGTAAAAGACAACTGGGCGCTGCCTTCGACAGCGTTGAAGCTCGCGCCGCCTGGCAGCATCAATAACAGTAATGCGCCCCCAAGCAGCCCGACACCTATCATGATGGGCACTAGTGAAGCTCGAATTCGTTTCATTATTCTGGCAGCAGCCCCCACGCGATCACATCCGCACTTCCAAATACGGGATAAATACCATCGCTCAGGCGTGTGAAAATTCCCGACTCGATGTTCAGCGCCAAGAGTAAGACGCCCAAATCGTCATTTTCGATGCCACCGCCGAATGCGACATGCGAACTATCTGGCGACCATACGAGACGCGGCGGATTGGGGGTATGCGCGGTGGTCGAAAAGCCGCAATACGAGCGCGTCTCGCCCGTCGCTACATCGACAACATGCAGTGTCGCCGCACTCGACTCGTTCAAAAGGTCGTCGCTCGTCAACGGTGTCACCCAGAACGCGATCTGCAATCCATCTGGCGACCAGCTTAATTCACCGACCGCCAACCCGTTTATTCGCGCCGCACCGTATGCCGAACGGAGCTGAGTCAGTGTGGTCGGTGCGAGCGGATTTTCGTCGGGGCGGATCAATAAAATTTCACTGCCTAACGCTGCATCGCTGTTGGCTGCGAAAGGCGCGACGAATGCCAGCGTCCGTCCATCGGGCGACCAAGCGCGCGCATTATAATAGGTTAGGTCGTCGCCAATACCGATCATCCGCGTCCGATCCTGCACATCGACCATCGTTCGCGTGAACGTCGTGCCGTCACCGCCTGGTGTGGACTGTAAGCCCCATACGCCGTTCGGCTGAACCAGGCTGACACTGCGTACATCGACACTGCGTCGTTGATCAGGTGCGGATGCGCCATCATCGAACGCGAACGCGCGGTGTCCCGGCGTCCACACGAAAAATGTGTTGTTGCCCCACCATTCGACATCGGTCGCGCCTTCGATGATCAAGCGGCGCTGTGAGCCGTTTAAGCGCATTTTGTTGAATGCTTGTGTATCGCGGTTGTAATAGCTGATCCAACGTGAGTCGGGCGATAAACGGCAGTTGCGCCCGCACGGTGCGGTATCAGGCAGGGGATAACGCCGCCCTGTATCGATCTCATACGCCCAGATTGCGGTACGGTCGAACGTCGTCAAAATTACGCCACCCGGCTGAAATGCAGCGGGGCGGGGTTGTATCCCAGTGCCAGGACACACTGCGTTGATTCCATTTTGTTGAGCGCTGACGGTCGTCAGCACATCACGCATACCGATAAGGATGAGCGCCAGCGCTAGCGCGGCGAAGCAACGCGAATTAGCCATAGAGTTTTTTATGCCATGCCTCATCGGATGAAAGCGTTTCCGGTCGGTCGATATGGGCAACATGGATCGTGCTCATGCGCTCGGTCTGGATGTCACCACCGTCGGCTATATACAGCCGATCCCCGACAATAACGCAGTCCATTGGGCGCTGTATGTCAAGTCCTGGCAGACCATCCAGCCACGCCTTGCTCGATTCAATATCGTCGTCGCGCTGATACCCATGAATGACATGCAGTACGCGCGTATCGTAATCATAGGGCAGCCCATCGCTGTCGTTGAGCGGTTCTGCAAGGGCGTAGGCAAACCGTAGGCGGCGGCAGACGATACTCCATTCGCGGCGAATCACTTCGGCTTCAGCGATCACGTAGCTTTCTGCCAAGCCAATGACCGATGGGGCTGGCGTCATCAATTTCAGGCGTTCGACCAACGCAAATTTATCCGCCACCGAAAGCGGATGGACGACAGCGTCTACACGTTCCAACGCGCGCAGCCCGCGATGACGTGCCCCCGAAAAATTGAGCGCCATTGCGTTCCATACGCGCGCTGGTTTAACGACACGGTCGGGTAGGGCAAGCGGTATAAATGGCACGTGCGTTCCGCTGTGCTCATCGACGCTGGCGATAATCTGCCCATCCGCGCTGATGTGATGCTGTGCCAGCCAGCCATCATCGCTGTACATTTCTTCGGCATAAATTGTGCCGTCGAGCGTGACTCCAAGCAGCGTACAGTCGCCCGCGTGACTTAGTGTGACGGTAAACAAAGATCGTAATCCAAAAGGTAAGACCATAACAGGCTTTCTTAAGACTTTCTCAATGCTTATTCAGGTTGTCAAGAACACTAAACATTGATCGTATCAACGCATTGTGCGTGTTATACTCGGTTTCATTCATCTTTCAATTATTGCGTACGCTCCGAGATTTATCCTGATGGTAACACGAACGTTTCTACCCTTCACTATACCCGATGATGTGGCAGAAGGACTTGCCGATGGTCAGCGTGACAACGTCGAACGCGAAGCGTTAGAAACGGGTCACACCAACGCGCGCCTCGAGTCCGAAATTGCGCTGAGTGCCGAAACCGGCATGATAAAGGCGGTTTTGGTCACGGGTGAAAACGACGAAAACGACGACGAACAAGACGCGAGCCGCCGTCAGGATGAGACGCATCCCGCACGACGTTCGCCGCAAACGGCGACGCAAGCCGAATTTGCGGACTTGCAGGGAGGGATCGCGCTCATCATCGAAGATTCGGCGGAAGTCGCCGATGTGATGACCGTTATTTTGCGGCGCATGGGCATGACCACAGCACACGAGAGTCACGGCGTTCGCGCCTTTGAGCGCTTCACCGAAATGCACCCGCATGTCGTGCTGCTCGATCTGTCGCTCCCTGATATTACTGGGTGGCGCGTCCTCGATGCGATTCGCGAACAACAGCGCGAAACCGAAAACCATATGCCTGCCATTATCGTGACCACCGCTTATGGTGACCCCGCCAATCGGTTGGTCGCAAAACTTCAAGGGGTGTACGCTTATCTTGTCAAGCCGTTTACAGCCGATGAATTAACGCGGGTCGTACGCGATGCTATGAGCGAAGCGCGCTGATCGGTCGGTCGTGATGTTACCCGACATCACCCCATCGTCTACAGGCGCACCTATCAAGGCATGGCGTGGATTGTTCATCGGCGTCAGTGTCGCGCTTGGCGTCACCGTGATCGGTTTATTTATCGCTATCCGTTGGGTTGAATTCACGCAAATATTGCAGCCGACTCTCGAACCGCAAGCGGTGATCGAGTCACTGCGCCGCACTGGACGCCCGGTACAAGCCTTGTACGCGGTCGAATCTGATGCGTATATAGATGGTTGGACGGCAGAGCGCTTACGCTTAGCAGGGGATTTGTGGCGCGAAATTGGCGATCCGTATGCCGCAACCGCGTACTGGGAACGTGCCCGCTTTTTTGTCCCCGATGATATTGGCTTACTCCGTGATCTTGCCGAAACCTATGTCAATTTGAGTGAATGGGCGCGCGCGGGCGATGTCTTGCTCCTGCTCTATGCGTTGACACCGGATGATCGATGGGTGGCATATCAACTCGGCTTGATCCGCGCATCGATTGACCCACAAGCAGTGATATTTTTGGATATCGCCGCCCGTGAACCTGTGTATGCGCGTGTTGTCGATCCGATACGTGCCCTGCTGAGCGACGCTAATTTGTCCAGCGGCGCGCGTGCGCTCGACATCGGAATCGCGCTGGCGCGTATGGGTGAATGGGCGTACGCCGAACTCGCTTTTAGTCAGATCGTTGCTATCGGGCGTGAACGCGAGGCTTTAGCGCTCGCGTATGGCGGCTGGGCGCGCGTGATGCAGGGCAAAGACGGTGGCTCTTATATTCGCCGCGCGTTAAGCATCATCCCGGATGACGCGCGTGTATGGACGATTCAAGGTCTTTATCTGCGCGAAAGCGGCGATTTGCCCGCTAGTTTGCTCGCGTTCGAGCAAGCAGTGCGCCTTGACCCCAGTCGTGCGTCGGCTTACGCCGAGCTTGGCGCGGCGTATTGGCTGATCGGTGATCGCCCGACCGCTGAATACTGGCTGCGTACCGCCCTCGATTTTTCCAACGACGACCCCCGCTATCAAGATGTGCTCGATGCCCTTTTGACCGAAGAACGTGATTTGCTTTCCGGACTGGGCATCGAATTCGACTCCTTCTTATCGGGTGACTCGCCACAAACCACGCCCGAAGCGACCGACAACCCCATTGAACCGTGATCCTCACCTGAGGCTTTTGTGTCTCATGAGCGTACAACAAACTGTGCCTGAATGATTGTGCCACAGGGGGATAAAGCGTATGTTTTTTCGCTTGACGCCGTTCGCATCGGGCGCTGCCACACAGCCGATCTTCAAATTGGAGTCGCGCCGTCTCCCATGGGGTCATGACGCGCGCACCATGATCCGCAAAAGCCGTAACCTGATCGTGACCATTACTGCGATTTGTCTTGGCATATGGGCGATCATCTGTTTGACCGTTGCTCTAAACGCTACCGACAACACGATAAGTATCCTTGTCGAGTACAGTCTGATGAGCGCTGTACTTTTGTCATCACTGGGCTTAGTGGCGAGTATCTACAATGATTTTGTCAGCATCGCGGCGTCGCTGGACGGCATCAATGGTGAAATTATCAATGGACGCTGGGATTTGCTCCGTATCGCCAATTTGCGCGAAGGCTATTTCGTCGTTAGCAAGCACGCGCTGGCGCAAATCAAGGCATGGCGCGCGGTGATCAACGTGGTCGCGCTTCGTGTCGCTGCCATACTCTTGTTCGAAATCGCGCTGCTGATTATTGTTTTGGAAAGCGGTGATGCTTACGCCCGTTATGGCATGTCCGATTTTTTCTTTCTAGTGGCTGTCGTACCCGTAATCGGAATGCTTGGGCTAGTTTTCATCATCGAACCGTTCTGGCGAATGCGCACCATGACCGCTATCGGTTTACTTGTGTCAGCGCATACGCGCCACCCGTCGCATTCGCCATTGGCAGCGGTCGGCGTCATGCTGGCGGTGTGGGTCGCACAAACCTTTGTCATGTTTGCGATTGTGATCGGTGTCAGCGGCTTGTTGTTTCCGTTTTTCTTCGTTCTCACGTTTGGCTGTGTGCCTTTCATCATTGGAATGTTCGTGTTTGTCGGTATGTACGGGTTTTACGCGGTGCTGCAAAATTGGTGTATACGCCGCGTCGCGATGCGTCTGGCGCTGATGGATACTTAAATTCAGTGAATCACGAATGTTCACCAGCCTTCATCCCCCGACCCCTCCTCCCTCAGGGAGAAGGGGAGAAAAACGCGCTTTTGAAATCCCTCGCCCTGAGGGAGAGGGATTTAGGGTGAGGGCAAAAACAAGGTTTCGTGATTCGCTTAAATTACCGCAGCGAGAAACAATCCATGCTTTTTTAAGACGACGGGCAGTTCACGAATCGCCCCTACAAAACCTAAAATCACCTTTTTGACCCTACAAAAAAATTTGATGTCATAGCCTTGTAGCCCTGACAGTCGATACTTGAAAACGCGCATGACAGTATTAGAATGGTTCATGCCCTGATCCTGGATGTTGAAGCGTCAGAGCGGCAACCCGCGACCGACAACATCTGGCTTTGCACAATCGTTTATACCCTCATGCCTGAAGGCAGGGGCTTTACGGCGCTTTTTTGGTAATCAGGCTAGCTATTGCAGAGGAGCGGCGTGATTAAACGCATTGTGTGGCTGCTCATACCGGCGCTTATCGCGGCGGGCTTATTTATCCTCAACCGTGAAACCAGCGATGAACGTGTCATCATCACGGGTGATTCTGGCGCGCTGATCTACGCGGCATCATTCGATGGCGATGCAGCGCTCGATGGCGAATGGGAACAATACGAAGGGCGGCAGTCGGCATCGATCACCGATGGCGCACTGCGAATTTCGGTCGGCTTGGCGCAGGATGGCAATTACAGCCTGAGCGATTACTCGTTTCGTAATTTTGATGTACGAGTGAGTGCCCGTGCAGTCGCGGGTCCGCTCGATAATGGCTATGGTGTCATTTTTCGCTTGCTCGATCGCGACAACTATTTTTTGTTCATGGTAAGCAGCGACGGGTTTTACTCGGTGCAGCGCATTTTAGACGGACAACTACGCGAGATCAGCACGTGGATACCCACGACCAATTCTGTCCCCGAACTCAATGGTTTAACGGTCAACGCAGGTCTCGAAGCGGTCAACGACATGCGGGTCATTGCACGCGGCGATACGTTTGAATTTTATGTCAATGGGGTGCAAGCCGCGCTGTGCATCCCCAATGATCCGACGGCGCTCAGCACGTATTACGAATTTTTTGCCACGCCGCAAGAACGCTGTACCGACGGGAGCATCGTGTATACGCTGACCGATGACTCGATCCCGTTCGGTCAGGTCGGCGTGGCAGCCCAGTCGTTTAATCTGCCCGCTACCGAGCGGGCTGTCGTCGTCGATTTTGAAGATATTGTGGTCTATTACCCGTAAAAGTGCGTCTGCGGTCGCCTGGCTGCCGTCGGTATTGTCGGAGCAAGTCGCAGGTGCGACCGAGCAAGGAATCGTCAACGTGGGGTATACTGCACATTATCTGCGCGTGATGTGCATCCGCGTCTTTTATCAGAAAAGTGCCGTAAAATCCCTGCCTTCAGGCATGGGGATAAAGGCGTCGGTCTTGTGTTTTTTCTGCTGAAATAGCGTATAATAGGGGGCGGTTGATGTGCGCGGTACGAGACGTAAAAATCCGACCTCGATCATAATCCCGTAATATCGCAATACCGTAGTTCACGTCAAACACAGTGGGGCATCGCTGTGCTACCGGAGCGACGATAAGACGAAGGTTCGCCTTCGCAGTCGCGCTGAGGGTAGAAGCCCCCGCCTTTAGGCGTGAGGAGTATGTCACCCAACTTAATCACGTCCGCGCGCATCGATACTCACGACGCCGAAAAACGTCACAGCATTGTCACACCAACTCTGTAAGGGCGGGATTGATCCGCCTGCAAAGAAATAGGACATATGACTATGGAAGATCCCAGACCAAAGATGCAAGATGCCTTGAAACAGGCGATGATCAATAAAGACTCGGTGACTCGCGACGCCATTCGCCTGTTGCAAAGTTTGGTCAAGCAGGTCGAAGTCGATGAACGGCGCGAACTAGTCGGTGATGAAGTCATCGGGCTGCTGCAAAAAGAAGTCAAACGTCGGCAGGAAAGCATCGACGAAGCGCGCAAAATGGGGCGTGATGATCTTGTGGAAGAAAACATGCGAATGGTCACGATCACCGACCAGTTTTTGCCGACATTGCTAAGTCGTGACGAGATCGTCGTACTGGTGCGCGCTGCGATCGCACAATCGGGCGCGACCAGCGCCCGCGAGATGGGCAAGGTTATGGGCGTGCTCATGCCGAAAGTCAAAGGCGTGGCAGATGGTAAACTGGTCAATGAAGTCGTCAAGGAACTTTTAGGCGGATAAATGACGGTGCGCGACGGGGCAAACTGGCGGGAAATCGGCTTCGCGGCAGGCATAGGCGTGCTGGTTTTGCTCAGCGCGTTGATTTTGTCATTCAACGAGGTGTTTCCTGGTCTGACAGGCGATACACCATGGGTAGTGGGGATGGTCGTGTCGAATGATATCCGCGCGCCGTTCAGCCGCACGTATGTCAGCGATGTGCTGACGGAACGCCGACGTGATGCCGCCCGCGCCGAGATCAGCGCGATCTACGAACCGCCCGACCCCAATGTCGCACGTCAGCAAATCGCGCTGTTAACGCAAATTCTCGAATTCATTGAAGATGTGCGTGCTGACCCGTTCGGGACGGTCGATCAAAAAATCGCAGATATCGATACAATTACGGCGCTCACGCTGACGCAGCCTGTAGCCAATTCTATCGTCACCATCGACAACGAAATTTGGAATGCGGTACGCGGCGAAATGGCGTTGGTATTGGAGCGCGTGATGCGCGAATCGATGCGCGAGATCGATTTGCCGCAAATTCTCGATCAACTACCGACTCAGGTCAGCGTCCGTTTCGATGCGCAAAATGCGGCGCTGGTGACGGCATTTGTGCGCGATCTGGTACGCCCAAACCGTTTTCCAAATGCCGATGCGACGCTGTCGGCACAGCAAAGTGCCGCCGACACTATCGCGCCAGAAAGTCGCAGCTTTGAGCGTGGACAAATCATCGTGCGCGCGGGTGTACGCATCGATGACGCTGATTATGAGGCGCTGCGGCAGTTTGATTTATTACAATCCCCTGATCGCCGCTGGGAAGCATTGGTGCGCGCGCTGTTGGCGTCTTGTCTGGTGTTTGCGAGCTTCGGTCTATATTTGCTGCGTGCTGCCCCGCGCTTAGTACGGCGGCGTGGGTTTTTGCTGTTACTGGGCAGTCTGTTCGTGATGACACTGCTCGGCGGGCGCGTTTTTAACGGCGTGGATGGACAAATCTTCGCGTATCCGGCGGCGGGTTTAGCGCTGGTCTTTGTCGCGGTCGCGGGCGTCGATATTGCGATGCTGGCAATGATCGGGTTGGCATTCTTGATCGGCACAATTAGCGATAACTCGCTCGAAATTGCCTCGTTGATCGGCGCGGGCGGGGTGATTGGCGCGTTGAGCCTGCGGCGCGTTGAACGCTTGAACAGTTTCTTTTTCGCGGGCGTCGTGGTGGCGTGCGTCAATTTTCTCATCGTGTTGATTTTCAATCTGGGCATCGGACAAACGGATGGTGCGGCACTTCCTGTGTTATTGATCTACGCCTTAATTGGCGGTGTGCTTTCGGGTATGACAGCGCTGGCGGTGCTGTATTTGATCACGCTGATTTTCAACCTGCCGACCAATCTTAAGCTGGTCGAACTAAGCCAGCCAAGCCAGCCGCTGCTTCAGCGATTGCTCCGTGAAGCACCGGGTACGTATCAACATTCGCTGCAAGTGGCGAATTTGTGCGAACAGGCGGCGAATGCTATCGGCGCGAATGCGTCGTTAGTGCGCGTCGCGGCGCTGTATCATGACATTGGCAAAATCCTTAATCCGGCGTTTTTCATCGAAAATCAGGTGGATAACGTCAACCCGCACGACATGCTCAACGACCCCTATCGCAGCGCCGATTTGATCATCAGTCATGTCGTTGATGGAGACAAATTGGCGCGGCAGTATCGCTTGCCCGAACGCATTCGCGATTTTATTTGTGAACATCACGGCACGACATTGGTATCGTATTTTTATAATGCCGCCTTACAACAGGCAGACGATCCCGATTCGATCGACGCAGAACAATTCACGTATCCAGGTCCGAAACCGCGCAGCCGTGAGACCGCAATTTTGATGCTGGCGGATAGCTGTGAAAGCACAGTGCGTGCTAATAAGCCGAGTCATAAAGGGGAAATCGCCGAGATTGTCGCGCGTATTTTCGATATGCGCGCCCGCGACGCACAGCTTGACGACAGCGGATTGACACTCAATGACCTGACGGAGATTCGCGGCATTTTCATCGATATGCTCAGTGCGGTTTTTCATCCGCGCATCCAGTACCCAGCGACCGCACTTGGACAAGGCATCACCCCAATCTTATCGGAGCCAGCAGCCCGGCGCGCAATCGTGACAACAGGTGAAGAAACATTGTCACTGTCCGCGCGTCCGGTGATGAAGGCGATAACGGGTGAGACGACGGTCGATGTCAAAAATGAAGCAGCGAAAACGTCCGGTTTACCTACGCCGCCCGTACTGAAGCCAGAAATTCGCTACAATATGACGCAAGAAGTCCCAGCGGCGATTTTTGATGATGACGATTCGCCGCTTGCAGATGTGCCACCGCTCCGCCGCCGTGATGAAACGGGCGACCATAAAATCGTGAAAGGCGATGACAATGCTTGAACCGATTTACGAAATCGAAATCCAAAACGACCGCCCATTTCCGGTCGCCGAAACGCGTTTGCTTGATGCGGCAGTGCACGTATTGACTGCACATCAAATCGTGCCAGAAAGTGGCATGACGATTGTCATCACCGTCGATGAGGATGTCGCCGCGCTCAACCGCGAGTTTCGCGGTATCGACGCGCCGACGGATGTCTTATCGTTTCCGGCGGATGATCTGCCTGATGATTTAGCGAGTATCATGGACGACGAGCCGCCATATTTAGGCGATCTGGTCATTGGGTATCCGTATGCGGCATCGCAAGCGTCGCGTGAAGGGCACGATCTGGATGACAGTCTTGCACTGCTTGTCGTTCACGGTACGCTGCATTTACTCGGTTATGATCATGATACAGTGGAACGACGCACAGCCATGTGGACGGCGCAGGAAGAATCGCTGCGCGCACTCGGTATTCCGGTCGATATTGTCCCAGCGTTGGAGAAAGACTAATCAGGCATGGCGCGGTTGCAGCTCCCAAAATCGAAAGAAATGCTCGACTCCATTACTGGGACGATGAAAATTGACCCAGATGTTTACAGCCCAATTACAAGCACCAGCCGACTTTCAAGTTTTGGCTACGCGGTGGCGGGCTGGTTGTACATGCTGCGCCGTCAGAAAAATACGCGCATTCAAGCCGTCGCCAGTGTTATTGTGATGGGTATCGCGCTATGGTTACAGGTCAGCCTGACCGAAATTGCACTGCTCGTGATTGCGATCACGTTGGTATGGATGGCAGAATTTTTCAATGCTGCCGTTGAAGCAGCAGTTAATTTAGCGACGAGCGATTTGCACCCGATGGCAAAAGTGGGCAAAGATGTCGCGTCGGCGGCGGTCTTGTTAGGCGTGGTCGCGGCGATCATCGTTGGTTTGCTTGTGCTTGCGCCGCCGCTACTCGCTCGGTTAGGACTGATCGTTTAGACCTGTTCTGGAGAGGAATGTCATGATCGACTCGGAACTGCAATCCGGCGAAATTCCCCAACCACCAGAGCCCGCGCCAGACGCGGAAAAGAAAAATGTACTGGTCACGCCAAGCGGCGAAGAAATCGATATGTCGATTTTGGGAACGATGAAAATCGATCCAAAAGGCGGTGGCACTTCGAAAAATGCCAATCGTCTTGCCAGCTTCAAATATGGTGTCGCTGGCTTGTTGTATTTGCTCAAACGCGAACAAAGCATCCAGTTGGCGACGGCGGTGACGGTCATCACCATCGTGGTCGGTTTTTGGCTCAATATTCCGTCGTTTTACTGGGCGATGATCACGCTGGGGCTGGGAGCGGTATGGATTACCGAAGCGCTCAACACCGCCATCGAGGCGACGATTGACCTAAGCACCGATGAGATTCATCCAATGGCGAAAATCGGCAAGGATGTGGCGTCTACGGCATCGCTCCTTGCGGTCATCGTATTTTTGACGGTCGTTTTCTTCACCTTAGTGCCACGCATTTTAGACCAATTGAATGGATGATCGAATGAACGACGAAACGCCGAATTCGGGCTATTCGCCGGACGACATTGATAAATTTGACGTATCAGCCAACGATGATGGCGAATGGCGTGACGACGAGGATTACAGCGAAGAAACGCAGCTATCCCAGCTAAGCGCGCTCGATCTGGACGTGACGCCTTCGACGGGTGTAACGCCGCTTGGTACGCGCCCGATCGACGATGCGAGCGGTTTTGCGGATGACACCGCGCGAATGCCAGGATTGTCGTCGCCCGACACAGCGTTTGATTCTGACGCAGAACGTCCAAATCGTGGGCGTGCGCGCGAACGGATCGAAAAGCGAAAAGGTAAAACCAGCGAACAACGCGCGGTCGCGGGTAGACCACACACACCGCCTGTCCGCAACGTGCCGCCACGCGAGCGCACGGTACGCGATCCATCGCAGATTGTGACGCGAGGAATCACATCGGCGCGGAGTGCCGCCCAAACAGCGGTACGTGGGGCGGCACGCGCGATGCCGGATGCACAATTGCGGATGCCGGTTAATCGGGTTGGGTTGTATCTCTTCGGGTCGTTGGTATTTGTGGTCATCGTCGTGTTTGTGCTGGGACAAATCCGTAATCGCCCGACTTCCGCGCCACCGAACGCGATCTGGCTTGGCACAGAATGGACATTCGACCCGATCACCGAAGCGCAGGTATTCGCGCTGACAGAACGGTTGAAACAGCACCAGATCGGCACGGTTTTTGCCTACACAGCCTATTTGCGTGCCGATAGCACCTGGAGCGCCCAGGAAGAAGTGCGGATTCAAAGTGTGATTCAATTCGTCGGTTGGTTCGATAAGTATTATCCTGAAGCCGAGCTGTATGCGTGGGTAGGGGTTCCGATTGAAACGCCGGATATTCCATATCGCGGTGACGACGAGATACTGCATCAAGCGGTCGCGGATTTTAGTAAACGTGTCGTCGATGAGTACGGTTATGACGGCGTGCACTTGAACGTCGAACAAATCTGGAATGCCGACGAGGGGTATCTCGCCATGCTGCGGCGCGTGCGCCAAACCGTTGGCAACGACGTGTTTGTCTCTGTGACAATCCCGCCCGACTGGAGTCCAATTGGTGCTGGTATTCCAGTGCCACCGTTGATCGTCCCCGGCACGGTGTGGGAGCGCGATTACAAACAAAGTGTCGCATTACTGGTCGATCAAATGGTGGTGATGGCATATAACAGCGGCTTGGGCGCACCTTCCGATTATACGCAGTGGATGGCGTACCAAGTGCAGACGTTTGCCGAATCCATCAGCGAACTGGGCGGTGGCACGGAGATTATCATCGGGATTCCGACCTATGACGACGAACCACCCGGTCATTACACCAGCGTCGAAAATGTAATCACGGCAGTGGAAGGGATTAAGCTCGGTATAGAGCTATCAGGCACGGCGGCGGATTTTGTGCGTGGGGCGGCGATTTATGCCTCGTGGGAAACCGACGATCAAGAATGGAGCGATTTTCTGAGCGCGTGGGTGCGCGCGAACTAAGTATTTGTACTCATCAGGGCGACCCTCAGTGGATCGCCCTCGCAATATCGCTTTTCCGCCCCGCTTTGCTCTCCAAACCGTTATTTGCCGACTTCATCCAGGAATGTAATCATGGTATCGATGCCCTTATGGAACATTTCGACCGAGAAATGTTCGTCGGGTCCGTGTGCGCCCGCGCTGTTGAGCGCAAAGCCCATCATGATCACGGGGATGTGCAGCAGTTTTTGAAAGTCTGCCACGACGGGAATACTGCCACCTTCGCGTACGAAAATCGGACGCGCGCCCCAACTCGTTTCATACGCGCGTACAGCGGCTTGCATATACGATGTATCAATGGGCGTGGCGGCGGGTTCACCGCGATTGAGCAGCTTGACCTCGCTGTAAACGGTCGGCGGCGTCAGCTTGGCGACATACGCCTTGACCAGTTCGTAAATCTTGAGCGAGTCTTGATTGGCGACCAGACGGCATGATACTTTTGCCATCGCGCGCGCGGGCAGCACGGTTTTCGCGCCCTCGCCAATATGACCACTATATAAACCGTTGATCTCGAAGGTTGGGCGCGCGCCGACACGCTCACGGCGGATGAAGGTTTCTTCGCCCCATGTCATCGGCACGCCGCTGGTGGCGCGCACTTCTTCGTCGCTGAGTTCAGTTTTAGCGAGTTCCGCGCGGTCTTGTTCGGTCAATGCCTGCACATCATTGTAAAAACCCGGAATAGCGATGCTGTGATCGGGGTTATGCATCTTGGAGAGCAGTTCGACCAATGCCAACGCTGGGTTGTGTACGACGCCACCATATTGACCGCTGTGTAAATCCTGCGACGGTCCCCACACATGAATTTCCATATACGTCATGCCGCGCACCGAATTGATGATGGCGGGGCGGTCGATAGAGTCCATGCCCGTATCGCTGATCGCACACACATCAGCTTTGAGCAACGCGGCGTTATTGGTGATGAATTCCTGCAAGTTGTGCGATCCAACTTCTTCTTCGCCTTCGATCAGGAATTTGACGTTGACGGGCGGCGCGCCGATGGTCTTAAAATACGACTCGATGGCTTTTAGATGAATAAACATCTGACCTTTGTCGTCGGCGGCACCGCGCGCATAAATGAAACCGTCGCGGATTTCCGGCTCGAACGGTTCGCTTGTCCAGCCGTCCTGCGCTTTATCGGCGGGCTGCACATCGTAATGTCCATAAAATAAAACGGTTGGTTTGCCCGCGCCCGCGCCGAGCCATTCTCCATACACGACCGGATTACCCGCTGTCGGCATCACCTGAACATGCGGAACGCCAATCGCGCGCATATCCGCCGCAATCCAGTCGGCAGTTTGGCGAATATAGGCGCCATGTGTACTGGTAAAAGCGCTGATGCTGGGAATTTTGAGCAGCTCGATTAACTGTGCGCGAAAACGTTCGGCATTTTCGCTGGCATATTCATAAGGGGTGCTCATAGCAATCCTTCATCTCAATGGTTTTGTCGTGTGTGACCCGTTACAATCGTAATTAGCGTTGGTTGAAAGAGTATGCCGCATGTCTAGCATGAAAACGACGTTTGAAGACATCCAATTGCCAGCGGTTGTGCGGGGGTTCGCTGCGGTCGCCAACAGACTGGATAGTATTGGCATATCGCTGGTCGATCTCAATTACGACAAACTCAAGGCGAAAGCAGTCGAGAAAGCCGGATCAAGTGACTGGAACGACCCACAGTTCTTGACTGACCTCGCTAAACGCAACCAATTTATTCTCGATAACCCTGATTGCAGTATTCTGACCAAAATATCGCTGCGCAGTGAGATGGTGCGTCACATGACATCGTACCTTAAGCTGCAAGCCGCCAAGAAAAAATATCCTGACTTAACGGCTCAACCAATTAAACAGCCGATCCTTATTATCGGACTGCCGCGCACGGGAACGACGCTGTTACAGCGGTTGCTTAGCCAGGACCCCGCTTCGCATGGACCAGCGTTGTGGGAGTTGTTTAATCCGGTACGTATTGACCAACCCGACAGCGAATTAGACCGCGATAAGGCGGCGAACGCATTTGTGAGTAGTCTGCAATCGATTTCACGCACGTTTTGGGGTGTGCATCCGATGGAAGCCAAAGAAGCGGACGAATGCTATTTTTTGATGTCGGTAGCGGTTGATTCGCTTACGATTGACCCATCACTGAAGTTCTTCGATTGGTTCATGAAACGCAGCGCGCTGCCCGATTATCAACTGCATAAGCAGTATTTACAGGCGATGCATTATCACAAACCTCAGCGGCGCTGGGTGCTGAAATCGCCACTGCACATGCCAAAAGTTGACGATTTATTGGCGACGTACCCCGATGCAAACGTGATTTGGTGTCATCGCGGCTTAAGTCATGTCATCGCATCTTGGATCAGTTACGCGTCGCTGACGTACAAGATTGCCATGAAGCGCGTCGATGCGCACGCCATTGGCAATAGCTGGATGAAAGTGTGGCAAACAGGCGTCGAAGTTGCAGAACGCGAACGCAGCACGCGCGACCCCGAACAATTCTTCGATATGGATTATGACCAACTGGTCATCGACCCGATCGTGATGATCAAAAAGATTTACAAGCATTTCGGTATGGATTTGACTACGCAAGCAGAAATGAAAATGCGCGATTGGCTGGCGAAAGACAAGCAAAAACTGAAAACTGGTCATCGATACAGCCTGTCTCAGTTTGGCTTCAAAGAATCCGAACTTGAGCGTGTATTTGCTGATTACATCAAGAAATATAACATCTCGGTTGATTAAGGTGACGCGCCGTCACAACAAGGGACAAGATTAATGTCGAGTACAAGAACGACCTTTGAAGAAACGCCAACTCCGTTCATCATCCGTGCCGTCAGCACAGTAACATCGGCGCTGGAAGGCATGGGCGTTTCACTGATCGATATCGATTTCGCCAAAATGAAAGCCAAGGCTGAAGAGAAAACCGGATTGAGTGACTGGCATGATCAGGCGTTTCTGCGTGATCTTGAGACGTTTGTCGATTATGCGAAGCGTAACCCCGATTCGGCTTTCATCTCTAAAACAGCGCTGCGTACCGATATAATGCGCCACCTTACCAACTATCTCAAGCTGCAAGACGCGAAGAAACGATATGCTGATTTAGTCACGCAGCCGCTCAAAAACCCGATTATCATTCTCGGCTTGCCGCGCACGGGTACGACGTTGATCCAGCGCTTGCTCAGTCAGGACCCGACATCGCACGGACCCGCGTTGTGGGAATTGTTCAACCCGGTACGCATTGGCGCGGATAACGAAGAAGAAAATGTCAAAGCGGCGGCGAGTTTTGTCAAAACTGTGCGGGGTACTTCGCTGCCTTTGTGGAGCATCCACACTATGGAAGCGAACGAAGCCGACGAATGTGCTTTCTTGCTGTCGCAAAGCATTGGCAATGTGCCATTGCACGGCGGTATGACCTATTTTGATTGGTATATGAAGCGAAGCGCGCTGCCTGATTATCAACTGCACAAACAATATTTGCAGGCGATGCACTATAAAAAGACCCCGCGCCGCTGGGTACTCAAATCGCCGCTCCACATGGCAAAGCTCGATGACCTGTTGACGGTATACCCGGATGCACATGTGATCTGGTGTCATCGCGGCTTAAGTCACGTCATTGCGTCGTGGGTGAGCTACATGGCGCTTTCCAAGAAAATTGCGTCACGCGGCGTCGATAGCAAGCAAGTCGCGCGCGATTGGATGCGTATCTGGGATGTATCGCTGAAAGAAGCCCAAAAAGCACGCGACTCGCGCTTTCCTGAACAATTTTTCGATTTGAACTACGACGAACTCGTCTCTGACCCAATATTGACGGTTCGTAAGATTTACACCTATTTTGGCATGACGCTCACTATACAAGCGGAAGCTAAGATGCGTGATTGGCTTGAAAGGGACAAGCTAAAAACCAAGCCCGGTCATCGGTATAATCTCGAAAGTTTCGGTTTAACGCCGACCGATTTGGATACGACGTTTGCCGATTACATCAAAAAGTACAATGTCTCGGTCGATTGACCTGCACACGAGCAGCTAGGGTATGGGGCGGGCATGAAACCCGCCCTTTGTTTAATTTGTGAATACGTCCGCCGCACTGCGCCACAGCATTTCTTTATCAGCGTCTTTTTCGGTTTCGAATGGAAAATAATAGCCGACACGGTCGAGCAGTCCGTCATAGCGCGCCTTAACAGCGTGTGCGAGATCATCGAGCGGCGCGACGACCGCAAACTCGTTGAGCATGTCATCGCTGATTAACTCGCCCATCTCAAACCAGCGACCCTGACGTGACAGCATATTCAACTGTTCGTATAAGTCCTTCCAGCCATGCATTTCCATGACAGTCGAATAACTCGGCGTACTGGCGTAAAACGCGATCTGCGCTTTGACCGCGCCTTTGTTGTCTTCAATTTCCTGAGCATTACGCCCGGTGACGACGAAAATCGCGCAGTTCAACGCGCAGTCGGTGGGCGCACGTCCGGCGGTTTCTGCACCGATTTTGATATTGGGGATGATCAGTTCTTTCAGGTATTTGACCGTATGGAACGAGTGCACATGAAATCCCTGACACATTTCGCCCGCCAGGCGGCATAAATACTCGTTGACGCCAGCGATATACACCGGAATATCAGCGTGTGGCATGGGCGAGGGCGCGAAGAACGGTGTGAGCAGTGAGAATTGATAATGCTCACCTTCGTATTTGAGCGGTTCATTACTTTGAAAGCTGTGCCAGATCGCGCGCATCGACTCGATATATTCGCCTAAGCGCGGCGCGGGTGCCGTCCATTCGGTGCTAAAGCGGCGCACAATATGCGTCTTGACCTGCGTGCCGAGTCCGAGCGCAAATCTGCCGCCCGATTGTTCGGCTAAATCCCATGCGATTTGTGCTGTCACCATCGGGCTGCGTGGGAACGCGACCGCGATAGCTGTGCCAAGTAAAATTTTTTGCGTAGCATGTGCGGCATGGGTGATGGGCAAGAACGGGTTGTGCGCGGTCTCGCTTGTCCACAATCCATTGAAGCCATATGCTTCCACTTGCCGTGCCAGATCACCAACCGTATTTAAATCTCTTGGGAAAATGGTGACATCGAAGCGCATCAACAAAACCTTTTCTTTAACTTTCACGTCGGATAACCGAATTATATCCAGTCGCGTTATAATATTCACTTTATGCCTATCATTCGTGCTTTATCGAGGGACTATGGTCGACTCCGGCGGTTTGCAACAGATCAACCCCGAACATCTGCTCACGCTTTACGAAATCACGACGACGATGAATTCGAGTCTCGATTTTGAAGACGTGCTGAATACCGTCATGGATGCGGTGATGCAGGTAACGAAAGCGCAGCGCGGCGTCTTGATGATCGCAGGTGATGATACGAGCGAACTGCATGTACAGGTTGCGCGCGGCGTCGAAGACGGAGACATCGAAGGGGCGTACAGCCGCACGATTGTCAATGAAGTGGTCACCAATCGCCAATCGCTGCTGACTAACAACGCGCAGCTCGATGAACGCTATAAAGCGGGCGAAAGCATCATCTTGCGCGGTCTGCGCGCGATCATGTGTGTGCCGATGATCGTAAAAAACGGACGTTTGGTCGGTGTCATTTACTGCGATACGGCGCTTCGGTTTGGGGTATTTACCGAGTCGGATCATCGTTTGCTCGATGTCGTGGCAGGGCAAGCAGGTATCGCCATTGAAAATGCCCGTTTGTATCGCGTCGCTGTCGAAAAAGGGCGGCTCGACCGTGAATTACAAATGGCGCGTGAAATTCAAGAATCACTGCTGCCTCGCCGCATCCCAGATTTGACCGGCTATGAGGTCGCACCACGCTGGCGGTCTGCACGCGAAGTCGCGGGTGACTTTTATGACCTGTTCGATCTCGGTGGTGACGCGATGGGCGTCGTCATCGCGGATGTCAGCGACAAAGGAGCGCCCGCAGCGCTGTTCATGGCATCGGCACGCAGCACCATTCGCAGTCACGCGTTCGCCGGGTTCTCTGCGCTTGACACACTGGCGCGTACCAATACATTGATGCTTGATGATGGTGAAGGCACGATGTTCGTCACGGTTTATTACAGCGTGCTTCAGCGGGGCGGGCTAACGTCGCACATTAATGCAGGACACAATCCGCCGCTTCATTATCAAAGTGCGTCACACCATATTGAAACATTACCTATTGGTGGGCGTCCGATTGGCTGGTTTGCAGATAATCCACTGCGCGCGACCGAAATTCAATTGGTGGCAGGGGATATTCTGGTTTACTACACCGATGGTCTGACCGATGCTGAAAATATCGCGGGTGAAGCTTATGGAGTCGAGCGCTTAGCAGCGGTGCTGCTTAGCGCGAAAGATCTGTCAGCAGCGGAAATTCTTCAACAGATCGAATCGTCGGTCGATGCGTTTGTCTTAGATGCGCCCGTATTTGACGACCTCACATTGTGTGTGATCCGCTATACAGGACGTTGATATCCCAACTATCCCACTGAATATTTAAGAAAAGTGGGTTAAGTAAGGCATTGACACCCTAAGCGAGTGATTGTATCCTTCTTTTTACCGCGTTTCGCGGGACGCACCTTAACAACAGAGAAGTGAGCGCAGAAATTTAGCTTATAGCTAAGCGCAAAAAGAGAAACACAAAGGGACGAAGTCTCTAAGTGAAGGGCTGCCTTCGGGGAGCTCATTAACGGAGAGTTTGATCCTGGCTCAGGATGAACGCTGGCGGCGTGCCTAACACATGCAAGTCGAACGCTCCGCAAGGGGAGTGGCGCACGGGTGAGGAACACGTAGTTGACCT
>Ga0163147_10000262_pt1 | contig 82021 bp, 64 predicted proteins | sample OliLakLV19MP6G1_FD_148597 | JGI IMG/M metagenome (GOLD analysis project Ga0163147, IMG submission 148597) | Freshwater microbial mat bacterial communities from Lake Vanda, McMurdo Dry Valleys, Antarctica- Oligotrophic Lake LV.19.MP6.G1 | ecosystem: Environmental > Aquatic > Freshwater > Lake >... | reverse complement strand
CCGGCATTGCAAATGAATGAATAAACGATCACAGCGATCAATTATCTCTTTTTAATGATGAGAATTCTAGTGCATTGCTACATACCAACCATTGTTCTTTTTTAGGGGTTTATTATACTTTTTTATATGAAATTTTAGTAGACATTCAACATCAAATTGGATTTGATCTATTAAACCAAAATTTGCTGATTGATTTAACGATTATTAGAATAGTGGAACCTGCATCAAAGCTGCATTCCATTGAATTATTAGATACTTATTTTGGCATTAAACACCAACGTAAAAATTATTACAAACTAGCACCTTATTGGCTCTCATTAAAGTCATCAGTAGAAGCAAAAGTGTTTGATTTTGCAACGCACCAATATGGTTTTAATTGCGAGCTTTTATTTTACGATGTTACTACCTTATATTTTGAAAGTTTTGAGGATGACGAACTTCGCAAAAAAGGTTTTTCAAAAGATAGCAAATCTCCACAAACTCAAATTTTAGTAGCCTTATTGGTTATCAAAGAAGGTTTTCCTATCGGCTATGAAATTTTTGGTGGTAATACGTTTGAAGGTCATACAATTATTCCTGTCATTAATAAATTCAGGCTCCTTTGCACTAATTTATAAAGATTGTATTTTCTATAATTTGATCAGCGGCTGGGTTAGGCTATTTTTATTTATGCAACGAAAACGAAATGCGCACAATATTAATTCCGAAATTTAATTTTCTAGTTTTTTCTTTGTGCCCTTTGTGACTTCGTGGGAATCATTTTTTTTTCCACAGAGACACAAAGAGCACAAAGGTGTATCATAATGATTCCAATATTTTCATTTTTTTTCTTCAATATTTTTTTGCGATGAAATATAATTTTTTAGAAAAATTATTTACACTATACTTTCTGCCACCCTTATTCCGTCTATTGCAGCGCTGATTATTCCTCCGGCATAACCTGCTCCTTCACCGCATGGAAATAATCCTTTTATTTGAACATGTTGCAACGTATTTTCATCACGCGGAATTTTTATTGGAGATGATGTGCGTGATTCGGGAGCTACTAAAACTGCTTCGTTGGTAAAATATCCTGACCGGAGATCTTTCGTTTGTAAAAATGCGTTGCGCAGTGCTGATATAATAAATTGCGGCAAAACTGTGTCCAGGGAAGTGGAAATAATGCCGGGTTGGTAAGAACAATCGGGTAATGAGGACGATATTTTATTATTTACAAAGTCTATCATTCTTTGTGCCGGCGCACCCTGATTCATTCCTCCTGCTATAAAACAATTTTCTTCTATTTGTTTTTGAAAATACATTCCTGCCAAGGCACCATAATGTTGAAAATCTTTAAGGTCATTTAATTCAATACTCACCACAAATCCCGAATTTGCAAAAGGATTATTTCTTTTACTCGGACTCCATCCGTTTGTTACCACTTCTCCATTGTTAGTTGCACAGGGAGCAATAATTCCACCGGGGCACATACAAAATGAATATACTCCTCTCCCATTAAAATTTTTTACAATGCTATAGGATGCAGGTGGTAAATATTCACCTCTATTATCGCAATGATATTGCATTTTATCAATAATTTGCTGAGGATGTTCAATACGCACTCCCAAGGCAAATGGTTTAGCTTCTATTAAAATGTTTTTACGATGTAATAATTCAAAAATATCTCTTGCAGAATGTCCGGTAGCTAAAATCAGCTGCTCTGCCACATAATTATCGGAATTATTTATTTGTAATGATCTTACCTTATTAAACTGAATTTCAATATCCGTTACCTTTGCATTAAAATGAATTTCGCCACCTGCATCCAAAATTACTTCCCGCATTTTCTGAATAATATCGGGTAATTTATTCGTTCCTATGTGCGGATGCGCATCAACAAGAATATTTTTATCGGCACCAAATCGCACAAAGGTTTCCAGAATACTTTTAATATTGCCCCGTTTATCGCTCCGGGTGTATAATTTTCCATCGCTATAGGTTCCAGCCCCACCTTCTCCAAAACAATAATTGCTTTCCGGATTTACAATTCCATTTTTATTAATTGCAGCAATATCCCGTCGCCGATCACGAACATCTTTTCCCCTTTCAAAAATTACGGGTTTGATGCCTCTCTCCAATAAGGTGATAGCAGCGAATAATCCCGCTGGACCAGAACCAACAATAGCAACTTGCTGCTTGTTTTTTACATTTGGGAATTTCGGAATATTAAATTCCGGAACTTTGATCTCCTCGTCAATATAAATACTGATTTTTAATTGATATTTAGGACTTTTTGACCTCGCATCAATAGAACGTTTAATAATCTCGAATTGAAAATTATCTTTTATCTTTAGTTTTTCCGCTATCACCTTTCGCAATAGGATATCATCCGAAGCAATTTCAGGTGCAACTTGTATGTCGAGTTCTTGTTTAATGGATATTTATTTAAATCCTAAAATTATTTATTTATTAATCCGAAAGTTCAGATTCTGATTCTGTAAATGTTGTAAACTGATCCAGTAATTTTATCAATCGGTCAATTTCCAATTTTGTATTGTAGCTGTGCAAACAAATTCTCAATCTTTCAGCTCCTTCCTTCACAGTTGGCGATAAGATAGGTCTTACATCCTGGCCTGCATTGCTTAAATAAATGGATGCAAGTTTTACGGCTGCGTTCCCCGGAATTAAAACACTAAAAATTGCAGAGTCTGACGGCAATAAATGAATTTGTTTATGTCTGGAAATTTGTTTTTTAAAATAGGAACAATTATCCTGCAATTGCGCTACTAATTCCGTTGCATTCGTTAACTTGCGGTAAGCCTCTCGCACTGCAATTACCTGTATTAAATTGGGACCGGTTGTATAAATAAAGGGTCTGCAAAAATTGATGATATAATTCTTCAAGGTTGAATTTCCCAAAACAAATGCACCATTATTTCCAATTGCTTTTCCGCAAGTATGCACGCGCGCAAATATTTTTTTGTGAAGACTTAAATTTTGTGCCAATCCTTCTCCTTGCTTCCCAATAACTCCCGTTGCATGTGCTTCATCTAAAATTATATTTGCATTATATCTTTCTGCGAAAAATACTATTTCTTTGAGCGGACTTAGATCGCCATCCATAGAATAAACGGATTCTACTACAATAAATTTTTCTCCTTCTGCCTTTTGTAATTTTAATTCCAGATCTACCAAATCATTATGTTTAAAAGACCAGGAATTAGCGTTTGACAACCTAATACCCTCCCTTAACGATGCATGGCATAATTCATCAAAAATCAGGGTGTCATTTCTTTTTGTAATTGTTGAAATTAATCCTGCATTTGCCTCATATCCCGAATTAAAAAAAAGTGCAGAATCGGCATCGTGAAATATTGCAACCTCTTTTTCCAATTGTTCGGTAAGAGAATGATTTCCGGTAAGTAAACGCGAACCGGTAGAACCGAATTTACGCAATTTGGATATTTCGGCAATTATGACCTTATGCAGATCTGCATCCTGAGCATAACCCAAATAATCGTTCGAACTAAAATCAACCTTATCAGAAATTATTTGAAGAGATCGAAGTGCATTATTTTTTACCCGTTCTTCTAACTCCGAATTTAAGCGATCGTATAAGCTCATAAGGCATTTACTTCAAGACCTTTATATGCCTCTCGTGGTTTTAATCCCAGTAACTCAAACATTTTTTTATCCTCATTAAATTCAGGATTTGGAGTAGTTAATAATTTCTCTCCGGCAAAAATAGAATTCGCACCCGCCATAAAACAAAGTGCCTGTTCTTCTATCGACATTTCATTTCTTCCTGCACTTAAGCGAACCATTGCTTTTGGCATTAAAATTCTCGCGGTTGCAATCATGCGCACCATTTCCCAAACACTCACCCTTTTCATATTTTCTAAAGGAGTTCCTTTTACCGCTACCAAGGCATTTACCGGAACCGATTCGGGATGTGTTTTTAAATTGCTGAGGGTAAACAACATATCAATTCTGTCATTATTCGTTTCTCCCAACCCAATTATACCGCCACTGCAAACTGAAATATTAGCTTTTTGCACATTGTTGATGGTATCTAAACGGTCGTCGTACTTTCGAGTTGTAATTATTTGTTCATAAAACCCCTCGCCGCTGTCGAGGTTGTGATTATAAGCATATAAACCTGCCTCTTTTAATTTATGTGCCTGCGTTTCGCTCAACATCCCGAGTGTGCAACATACTTCCAATTCCAGTTCTGCAACACCTTTCACCATCTGCAATACCTTGTCGAATTCTTTATTGTCCTTAACATTTCGCCATGCAGCACCCATACAAAACCGTGTGGAGCCATTTTCTTTGGCAATAAGTGCCTTTGTGATCACTTCCTCGTATTCCAATAATTTATGCGCCTCCACATCCGTAGAATATCTGGCAGCCTGAGGACAATAAGCGCAATCCTCCGGACATCCTCCTGTTTTTACCGATAATAAAGTGCAAACCTGTACTTCCCCGGTGCTGTGAAACTCACGGTGCACAGCACTTGCATTGTAAATCAACTCCAATACCGGCAAATTGTAAACCTCCCCTATTTCTTCCCTTGTCCAGTTGTTCCTGATATTATGCATACTTGAATTTTGTGCAAAAGTCGTAATTTTACACCAACTTATGTAATGGTGTAACAGCAAATGAACCATTGTTTTAGTTGAGTTTACTCCGAATAGAAAGCCACACAAAGCTATTTGGAGACTTAAATTCATTTTCAACGACTTTTTTTATTCAGCGTGTTTTTGCACTGAAAATAAATAAAAGTCATCGCGAAATTAAAAAAACGGTAATTAAAAAATTCTAATTTTAAATAAACTATTATGAATGCAATTTATAAGAAACAAGGAATAGTAGTGCTTATTACAACCACTCTTATTGTATGTGCTTCATTTATCGAAAATAAACCGGCTGAAAATGAGCCTTCTGCCGACGTTAAAACCCTTGATGCAAAATTGTTGACCGATTTGCAAATACAGGAGGTCCAATTTGATAAAAAAACGGAATGTTTAATGTCCTGCGTTGCATTAAATAAATCAGAAATCCTCCAATTACTCGATATTAAAAATGTAAATTATGGTAAATGCGAACCCGGAAATTGTCATTACACAAGTTACACCATAGAAGGAAAAACTTCAGAAGGGAAAAAACTTCAATTTAAAATTGACAGTGGGGAAGATGGAAACATTGTGCGTGATCTTCAAATTGAAGGAAGTGATTGCAATTGCAATTAGATACTAAAAAGCAATATCAATAAAAATTGTAATATTATCATTCCATCCAATAAGGCGAAATACAAAATATCATTATTTCTTTTTTGGGTTATATAAATAGCATACCCTGTCGCAATAAGTGATATGCCGATTGCGAATGTATTTCCATTTTCTGTTTTCAGGATTTCTTCTTGCAAATACCAATGAAAAATTCCGCTTAATAGTAGTAGAAAATAGCAAAGATAAAATGTTGTTTTTACTCCAAATTTTGCCGGAATTGTTTTAACATTATTCATCCCATCAACCGTAAGATCCTTAATATCGAAGGGAAGTGCAATGGCAAAAATATAGAAGAAGTTAGCCGTAAATAATATCAAAATGGAAGTGGAGGTAATATTATCTCCCGCGTATACGGCAGGCATATAAGATCCTGCAAATGCCCACACAGCTGCGATCAGAAAGATTTTTACAAACCCAAGGTCACGTAGTTTTATATTCTTACCACTGATTTTAATGGAAATGCCATATAATAATGAAATTAACCCCGGTATCAATAAAATTATCTGCACTCTTTGTGGTAATAAAAAATAGAGAATTATAGTTGTAATAGCAGAAAGTATGGTAAGTAAACGCATCCAGAACATATTACGAAGAAAAAAATCCCATCTTGGTTCAGGTTTATAATTTTTAATACGGGTTATTGCTGCTAATCTTATCAATAAATAGGTAAATAATGTTGCAACTCCACTTAATATAATAAGAACATCGAAAACGGGTTCTATTTGCAACAAATAATAAGCCTGCAAAGTAAAACACATTGCGCATATTGCTATCAAAATGTTTCCATACAGTAACCAATTTTCGATATTGCGGAGAATTGACTTCAATTATTATGTGTAAATTTCCCCCAAAATTAAATAATTGTGCAGGTAATATTACAAAGAGGCAAAGGCAGACGCGTGGAAGATGGTCATCCATGGGTTTATGGCAACGAAATTGACACCATAGTTGGAGAACCTAAAACAGGTGATATTGTGGAAGTGTTCAACTTTAGGAATGAATTTATCGGAAAAGGATATATTAATGAATTGTCGCAAATTACCGTGCGCATACTTACAAGAAACAAATCGGACACCATTAATAAAGATTTTTTTAGAAGAAAATTATTGGATTGCCGAACATACAGAGAAAAATTAAATTTTACCGATAATTACAGATTGTGTTTTGGAGAAGGCGATTTTTTACCGGCTTTGGTGATAGATAAATTCAACGATATTTACGTAATACAAACCCTGAGTGCAGGAATGGATAAATGGAAATCGGATATTGTGGAGATATTACTTACCGATTTTAATGCCAAAGGAGTTTACGAAAGAAATGATGTTCCGGTAAGAAAGCTGGAAGGATTGGAAGAAATTAAAGGATTTTTATCTCCGGCATTTGATACAAATATTGTGATTGAAGAGAATGGAGTTAAAACACATGTAGATATAGCAAACGGACAGAAAACAGGCTTCTTTCTCGATCAAAAAGAGAACAGACTTGCTATTGAAAATATCGTTAAAAATGCAACTATTTTAGACTGTTTTACGTATACCGGTTCCTTCGCAATATTTGCAGCACATTTTGGTGCCAAAAACATTACGGCACTGGATATTTCGGCAGATGCTATTGAACAAACAAAAAGAAATGCTGTTCTTAATAATTTTAACAATATTGAATGTATTTGTGAGAATGCTTTTGATGTTTTGCCGCTTTGGGCTAAAGAAAATCGTTTATTTGATGTGGTAATATTGGATCCGCCTGCATTTACAAAAAACAGAAAGGGAATTGAAAATGCAATTAAAGGTTATAAAGAAATTAATTTACGCGGAATGAAAATGGTGAAGCCGGGAGGATTTTTAGTTACCTTCAGTTGTTCGCATTTTATGGATGTAAATTTATTTTATGATGTGGTTTCTTCGGCAGCAAAAGATGCTAAAAAAACTATCAGAGAGGTTCAATTTTTGACCCAATCGAAAGATCATCCGATTGTTTGGGGAGTGGAGGAGACGAATTATTTGAAGGGGTTGATATTGGAGGTTTCTTGAGAGGGGGTGAGGAGTGGTAGTGCTAGTGGTAGTAGTCAGTGGGCGAGTAAGTGGGCAGTGGCAGTGGGGAGAATGCTCTGCGTGGTAATTTCAGTAACATTTAGGCAATGAGAAATGAGTAATGAGTAATGAGTAATGAGTGATGAGTGATGAGTAGATCTACTAAGGAAGATGCATTTACTCCTGACCAATGACTCTTGACAAATATGTGAGAAGAGATTTTGATAAGAGTTGAAGGTTAACTCCCGACTCTCGCAATTTAGCTTAAGTTGAAAAATCTGGTGCCGGAAAGGCGGAAAGAGCGGGAAGAGACCGGGAAGAAAAAATATTAATTTTAAAGTTGAAATTTAAATCAAATATTATGAAAAAAATGATCGTGTTGGCAATCAGTTATTTATGGATAAACGCTGTATTTGCACAAACCGGTTCTTGTTGTGCAGCGCCTGATAATTTTGCTGCGTTTAGTGGGGATATTGCATTTGTGAATATGCATATTGATCCTCTGCCATTTAATTTCATCAGCGAAAAAGGAAAATTAAAAAAAATAAAATGTGGTGATGGAAAGGAGGCAAATATATTTGAATTTAAATCTAAGAAGAAAAGTAATAAATATTTAATTGTGGTGCATGAATGGTGGGGATTAAATGGATATATTAAAGACATGTCGGAAAAACTTTATGGAGACCTCGACGAAAAAGTAACTGTTATAGCAATTGATCTGTATGACGGAAGGGTTGCAGAAACAAAAGACAGTGCCGGAAGTTATATGAAAAATTTAGACCCGAAAAGAGCGGAATCCATTATGCAGGCTGTTATTCAAAATTGTGGTGATAATGCGCAGATAGCCACTATTGGATGGTGTTTGGGAGGTGGTTACGCTTTGCAAACCAGTATTCTTGCAAAAGAAAAGGCAGTTGCCTGTGTTATATATTATGGATTTCCGGAAACAGATACTGTTAAACTTAAACAACTGGAAGCAAATGTTTTAATGGTGTGGCCAAATAAAGATAAATGGATCACTGTAACTGTTGTTGATCAGTTTAAAGCAGATATGCTCCTTCTAAACAAAAACCTTAAAGTAGAAGAATATACAGCAGATCATGCATTTGCAAATCCGAGCAATCCAAAACACAATGCCGAATTTGCTGCAGATGCTTATGCAAAAAGTCTGACCTTTATTAACGCTAATTTTAATGAGAAATAAATCCGGAAATAATTAATCGCGTTTTATAAATTGTACAAACACTTCGTTATTTTCTCTTTTGGGATGCGAGTTATAACAATTTTCTAATGTTTTTATTTCGAATAATTTTTCAAACAATTTTTGATACTCCTCCGGTGTTCCACCAAATGGGGGTCCGGGATTTTCAAATTCGGTTCTGAACATTACGCCTGCAACTTTGCCATTTGGGGCTAATAATTCCGACATTTTGTTTACGTACATTTTGCGCATGGATGGATCCAGTGCACAAAAAAAAGTTTGTTCTATAATCAGATCATATTGTCCCTGATGCGCAAAAAAGTCGCCCTGAATTACATTAATTGTTTTTCCAAACAGATCACCCAAAATATTTGTTAACCTTTCAATAGGCTCTGCTGCAATATCTATCACGGTAATATTTGTAAATCCATTATGTGCAAAATATTCTGCCTCATACGAATTTCCCGCACCGGGTATTAATATACGGAGATCCTTATTGTTTAGTTGATCAAAATAAGTTTTCAATGGAGGAGAAACCATCTCCATATCCCACGCTGTATCGCCGGTTGCATATCGTTCTTCCCAATATTCTTTGGATAAAAAATCTGTCATAAGGCAAAATTATATATAATTAAGTTATGCCGTGGTTGGTGTTTCTCATCAACCACTTCGGAACTTCGGAATGCCGTGGTTGGTGTTTCTCACCAACCACTTCGGCGGATAATGATGAGGGATTAATAAAAATTGATCCCTAAGATGGGAGGACCTTACAAAAAAAATCCAAAGCCGTTGCGCTATAAATTTTCCAAAATGCCGTGGTTGGTGTTTCTCATCAACCACTTCGGAACTTCGGAATGCCGTGGTTGGTGTTTCTCACCAACCACTTCGGAGGATAATGATGAGGGATTAATAAAAATTGATCCCTAAGATGGGAGGACCTTACAAAAAAAATCCAAAGCCTTCGCTGCGCTCAAATTTTAAAGCCAAATTTTTCCCTTGCAAGAGGCTTGCAGAGGAAAAATTTGGCTTTAAAATTTATTCCACTTCGTGGAATGGCTTTGGATTTTTTTTGTGGAGTTGGAGGGATTTGAACCCTCGTCCAGCCAAAGCATTTACAAACTTTCTACATGCTTAGACCTTTCTTGGTTTTCGGGATATTCAGGGTGAACGATCGGACCTGAGAATATCCTTATTTCCTTTATCTCAGAATGTATCGGAAAATCACATTCCTATTCTGATGTTGTGACGTCCTTCAGAACCGTATCAGACAATCGATTCTGAGAACGAAGGCTACTTAATTCTTGGAATTAAGCTGCCATGGCGTAGTTAGACTCGCCGTGTAAAATTGTTTCGTAACTTGAGATTAAAGAGCCAAATTACAATGCTCTGCATGCTTACTTGTCAATGAACAATGCTGTCAATTCCTGTCAACCCCAGGTTTTATTTATTGTATACAAAAATCATGCATACCATGAATATTAATGCAAAAATACACGGAAACGTTCAAAAACACACGCTTTTGGTTATAAACAAGGCAAACACTTTATATTTGCATCGCATGGCTGACCAAAAAGAAACGCAAAAACGCGCTACTCACCCCTACAATAGGATATTGCCTAATATTGACGATTGGCCAATCGCAAAATTAAGCAACGAACGAACCTGGCTTGTCGATCACGTGGTGGAGGAAACCTTGCAGGCAATATTAAAAAAAGATCCCTCCGAAAAAGCACTGCAAAACGAACTCGCCAAAGCAGTTTACCTCGAGAAAATACGCGTAGAAAGACCCTGGAAAACAGATCCGTCAGATGATAAGGAATTCTGGTCGTCGGTGAAAAATAAATTAATAAAACTCGAAAGTCACGCTGATAATAAAATTGAAGAAGAAAAAGTTATTCTGAAAAGTATTTTAAAAAGATATGTTTCAGAAATTATAGGAAATTTCAGCAAACGCACCTATAATTTTTCGGAGCGATTTGTTCCTTTTGCATTTAATCGTTTGTTAAATGCATCGCATAGTCGCGCATTCAGAAGATTATTTAACAACAAAAAAGATCTGTTAAATAGCATTCACCTAGTAGGCGAAATTGAACAGTTACGCAATTTAGCCAAGGATGGAATTATTGTAATGGTTCCTACGCATACAAGTAATATTGATTCCATAACAGTGGGTTGGGGAATTTCTGCTATTGGTTTACCGGCATTTTTTTATGGTGCGGGAATGAATTTATTTTCTGTGCGGTTTCTCGCATTTTTTATGAATCGTTTGGGTGCATATCGCGTGGATAGAAGAAAGAAAAATGCAATTTATCTCGAAGCATTAAAAGTTTATTCCACAGAGGTGATCATGCGTGGCGGACATAGTTTATTTTTTCCGGGCGGAACACGTTCGCGGAGTAATATGATAGAGTCACAATTAAAACTGGGATTGCTAGGAACTGCACTGGAAGCGCAACGCAGACTAATAATTGATTCTAAAGGTGTGGATTATAAAAAGATATATGTTGTTCCGGTTAATCTGAATTACGGTTTTGTTTTGGAAGCTCCTGAATTAATAGATGATTATTTAAAAAATGTTGGCAAGGAAAGATATTTTGTTCCGAGTGATAAGTCATCCTCCTCTTATAAAATAATTAAGTTCATGTATCGCTTTTTTAGTGCTGATGCTGATTTTACAATTTCATTTGGGAGATGTATGGATATTTTCGGAAATCCTGTAGATGATAACGGAAAAAGTCTGGATAATAATGGCAACGAAATTGATGTTCGCGATTATTTTAAATCAAAAGGGGTTTTAAAATATGATACACAACGCGACGCCGTGTATACCAAAATGCTGAGTGAAGGAATTCTCAAAGCATTTAGAAAAAATAATGTTGCACTGCCCGAAAATGTTGTTGCTTACGCTGCATTTAAAACCTTTCAGAAAAAACATCACAACAGTGATTTATACTCGGTATTGCGCATGGCAGAAGAGTTTCGCGAATTAACCATGGAGGAATTGCGAACTGCTGTAAAGAAACTCGTGAAAGAACTTTCCAAAATGGAGCATAAAGGAGAAATAAGATTGGATCCTATTGTGCTTGCGGAAGATGTGGATGAAATGATTAAGTATGCTACAAAAAAACTAGGGGTATATCACAACAAACGTCCTTTATTAATTACAAAATCGGGGACCATTAAATGTCAGGATATGAAATTATTATTATTTTATCATAACCGGCTGGAAGGTTACGGATTGGAAGACCATGTCTAAAAAAGAATCTGTTGGCGTAGTTGGTGCGGGAAGTTTCGGTACCGCAGTTGCTAATTTGTTGGCAGAAAATAACCATGTGTATTTATATTCCCGCCGTCCTGAAAATGTAGCGGAGATTATTGCTAATAATAGATCTTCAAATCAAATATTGCATAAAAATATATCAGTTACTAATGATATTGCATTAGTTGCAAAAGAATGTTATTTAATTTTTCCGATCGTATCCAGTGATGGATTTAAAGATATGATTAGAACCATGTCGCCATTTTTACGACCTGATCATATTTTAATTCACGGAACAAAAGGATTGGCTGTGAAGAAAAAAGGATTGGAAAAACTAAAAGAAAAATCGCGTATCGCCGGTAAAAATGTGTTGACCATGAGCGAATTAATACGCAGTGAATCGGTAGTGGTGCGTGTTGGTTGTATGGCGGGACCAAATCTTGCAAAGGAAATAGCACAAGGGCTTCCTGCTGCAACTGTTATTGCGAGCCGTTTTGATGAGGTGATACACGAGGGACAAAATGCATTAAAAGGTCCTCGGTTTCAGGTGTATGGAAGTTACGATATTGTTGGAGTGGAATTAGCAGGTGTATTAAAAAATATTCTCGCAATTGGCAGTGGAATTATTACAGGATTAAATATGGGGGAAAATGCGCGTGCTTTATTAATTACGAAAGGATGGGCGGAGATCATTAAATTAAGTGAAGCCTTAGGGGCAGATGTAAAATCATTTTTAGGATTAGCAGGTATTGGCGATATCATTGCAACCTGCTCCTCCCCCAGCAGCAGAAATTATACCGTTGGATTTCGATTGGCGAAAGGAGAGAAAATACATGATATTATTAATTCCATGGAAGAAGTTGCAGAAGGCATCAATACCATTCGTATCGCAAACGGTCTTGCAAATTATTATAATGTTAATTGCCCCATTATTAAAACCCTTGCCTCCGGAATTTTTGAAAATTTAAACGTAAATGCCGGAGTGGAATATTTAATGCGCTATAAGATGGGAATGGATGTGGAGTTTATTTGAGGCGTGAATTGTGAAGCGTGAGACGTGAATCCGATATATTTCGTTTAATTCAGAGTTCTTACTTCCGGCTGTCAAAATCATTACTCATAACTCATTTCTTGTGGAAGGTGTTTTAAATCCTATCATTTCTCTTTTCTTTTTTGCCGGTGCAATTAATTGTTTGAGCACTTTAAATATCATGGTGATATCTGCACCATTGTTTGTTGTTTGTTTTTCCAATTTTTCGAGTTGCAGTAAAATTTCTTTATGTGCGAGAAGTGTTTCGCGAAGTTTTACAAATACATCAATTATTTTGATGCTCATAAGCATGGCACTTTCGCTTTTCAGAATATTTGACAGCATCAATATACCATGTTCTGTAAATGCATATGGTAAATACTTCGAATGTGCTCCACGCTCTAAGGTCGCATTTTGCGACCTTAGAGAATTGTGTTCTTCCTGTGTGAGTTCGAACATGAAGTGGGAAGGAAATCTTTGAAGATTGCGTTTTACCTGTTCCTTCAAACGTTTCGTTTCCACCCCATATAATTCAGCAATATCACTATCGAGCATTATTTTGCAACCTCTTACAAGGTGAATTTTATTGATGATGGTATCATCCGGCACCCGGATCGCTGTAGATTTCTTTTCCATAATTTAAGGGTTTAAACATGTAGGTAAAAATATTAAAAATTCTTTACTGCAAAAAAATTTCTGATTTTGAGAATATCATTTCCAGATCATTTTTCAATAATTAATAATCACCGTGTTTATATAATTTGTTATAATGCCACCCCATCCGGGGTTACGGTAATGTCTGATTTGTATTTTCTATAATAATGCCACCCCTACCCGGGGTTTTCGGTTACGTTCTCCCTTGCATTTTCAATATTAATGCCACCCCTACCCGGGGTTTCAGTAATGTTCCATTTCGTGAGGCGTGAGTACAGATTCAACCTTCGATAATCTACTCATTACTCATAACTCATTACCTAAATGTTAATGAAATCTTCACTCTTCGCATTCTCCTCCGCTGCCAACTGCCACTGGCTATCATCACCCCACTCACCAAATGTCAATTTAAATGTCAACAAATGTCAAAAATCTTTGCTAATATCAACAAATAGTCAGTATATTTGACTTTTGGAAGAAAAATGTCAGCAAATGGAAAGAGAGCGATTGATAGTGCACATGGATCTGGATACATTTTTTGTGTCGGTGGAGAGGCTCAAGGATGCCCGCCTGATCAATAAACCGGTTGTGGTGGGCGGAACCGGCGACAGGGGGGTTGTGGCGAGCTGTAGTTATGAAGCGAGGGCTTTTGGGGTGCATTCCGCTATGCCCATGCGTCAGGCCAGAATGTTGTGTCCGGAGGCAATAGTGGTGCGCGGCGATTATGAACATTACTCCTATTACTCCAATATGGTGACGGAAATTGTAGCGGAAAAAGTGCCTTTATATGAGAAGTCGTCGATAGATGAATTTTATATTGATATGAGCGGCATGGATAAATTTTTTGGCACCTATACTTATATGAAAGATGTGCGCAACAAAATCATTAAAGAAACCGGTCTGACCATTTCTTTTGGATTATCGGAAAATAAAACGGTGTCGAAAGTTGCAACAGGAGAAGCAAAACCGAATAATCATTTAAAAATAGAGTTGGGTATTGAAAAACAATTTCTCGCTCCTCTGCCGGTGAGAAAAATTCCAATGGTGGGAGAAGTTACTTCTCAACTTTTGCGAAAAATGGGCATCGTAAAAATTAAAACCGTACAGGAAATGCCTTTGCAGGTAATGGATAATATCCTGGGAGAAAATGGCAAAACAATATGGCGAAAAGCAAACGGCATTGATACCTCGCCCGTGGAACCCTATACCGAACGCAAATCCATTTCCAGTGAAGAAACTTTTGCGACAGATACAATTGATATCAAAAAAATAAAAACAATTCTGATGGCAATGACAGAAAAATTAGCATTTCAATTGCGCAAAGAAAATAAATTAACATCGAATATATCGGTAAAGATCCGTTATTCCGATTTTGATACACATACCAAACAAATGCGCATTCCATACACGTCCACCGACCATACTTTAATGAAAGTGGTAAAAGAATTATTCGATAAATTATTTGAACGCAGGGTTTTAATACGATTAATTGGGGTGCGTTTTTCGGGACTGGTAAGTGGTGGTTATCAGATCAATTTACTGGAAGATTCGGAAAGTATTATTCAACTCTATCAGGAAATGGATTTCGTGCGAAAAAGATATGGAGATAAAGCAGTGCAACGCGTTTCAGCAATGGGGTACGAGTTTAAACAGTTTAATCCGTTTAATGGAAAAAAAACGAATTAGCAAATTAGCACCAATGCTTCGCATTTGGTTGATTAGCAAATTAGCAAATGGAACCCAGCCCTTTGGGAGACCAATTAGCAAATTAGCACCAATGCTTCGCATTTGGTTGATTAGCAAATTAGCAAATGGAACCCATTCATACGGGAAAATGAATTGTGGTTCCGAATTAGAGTTACGAAAAAATAATGGTATGAGAAATTATATGGGAGGAGATAAAATATATGTCAAAGAAAATTCCCAATTTGCTAATTGGCTACTTACCACATTTGCTAATTTTCGTTTGTGGCCATTGGCGTTTTATAAATTTTTGGTGTACGTATTCATTTGTTAATTTAATCCACCATTAAGCAACTACTAATCAAAAAAAGATAGATATTATCAAACTATAAACTTGACTTTAACGAGATTGCCCATTTGCTAATTGGCTAATCATATAACGCTCATGCAAACAATGAATTTTCTTATACCGAAAAAGACCTCACAGGTTAAAAAAAACCTGTTTGGTAGAAGTTTCCATTTGCTAATTTGCTAATTAACTCATTTGCTAATTGTTTCTAAACGTCCACTCCTATTACAGTCTCCGCTACGGAATTCTTTCCACTGAACGTTTATTGGAGGAAGCGCAGAAGAAAAATATACACTCTTTTGTGCTTACCGATATCAATAATACTTCCGGATGGTTTGAGTTATTGCAGCAGGCGCGAAAGGTAAATATAGCTGTGAAAGCAGGCATTGAATTCAGAAATGGCAATACAACATTATTTATCGGTATTGCAAAAAATGCGGATGGATTTGCGGAGTTAAACCGTTATCTCTCCTATTATTTAAAAAATAAAATGGATATCCCCTGCGAAGCACCCACTTTTGAAAATGTGTATATTATTTATCCTTACAATGCTGATAAAACATATCAGTTAAATGAAAATGAATATATCGGCATAAACAAAAACGAACTCACTAAATTGCGTTTTCCAAAACGGAAACAGCGGAAAGAAAAAATGGTGGCATTACAAACCGTCACCTTTGCAAATAAAAAAGATTATAATGCACATCGTATTCTGCGTGCGATGGATAAACTCAGTATCATCACCAAGTTAACAGAGGAAGATCTCGCAAAACAGAACGAACAATTTGAATCGTATGACGAACTTATAAAAGCATACGACGATCACGACTACTTATTGCACAACGCCCAAAAATTAATGGATCAATGCAGTTTTGATTTCACTTTTCACACCAACAAAAACATACAATTATTTACCGAAAACACAAAAGAAGATATTAATTTATTGCTGCAACTCACCTACGAAGGCGTTACCTATCGCTACGGAAAAATTACCAAAGAAATTCAGGATCGTATCAATAAAGAACTGGATATTGTTATTCAAAAAGGATTTGTTTCCTATTTTTTAATTAACCGCGATATTGTGTTATATGCACGCAATCAGGGATTTTACACCATTGGCAGAGGCAGCGGAGCCAACAGTTTAATTGCGTATTGTCTGCGTATTACCGATGTGGATCCGCTGGAGCTGGATCTGTATTTTGAACGTTTTATTAATTTATTCCGGGAAACACCACCCGATTTCGATCTCGATTTTTCGTGGAAAGATCGCGATGATGTTACGCATTATATTTTTAATAAATACGGAGAAGACCATACTTCGTTACTTGCAACCTACACTACTTTTAAAGACCGTTCCTTTATTCGCGAAGTGGCAAAAACATTCGGCCTGCCGGATCATGAAATTTCTGCTATGGTGAAGAATTACGGGGAGAGAAAATTTGGTGATGATGTGCGTATTCCCGATAAAATTGCGCGCAGTATTTATTCCTTCGGAGGATATCTGCACGGGCATCCCAATCATTTGAGTATTCATGCAGGCGGTATTTTAATTTCGGAGAAACCCATTTATTATTACACCGCAACACATCTTCCCCCCAAAGGATTTTCCACTACACAATTCGACATGCACGTAGCGGAAGATATAGGATTATACAAATTTGATATTTTGAGTCAGCGGGGTTTAGGGCATATTAAAGAAGCTGTGGAATTAGTTAAAAGCAACCGCGGAATTGATATCGATATTCATCAAACCAAAAAATTTATAAAAGATGAAAATCTCAATCACCAGTTAAAATCGGGAAATACGATAGGATGTTTTTATATTGAATCACCTGCAATGCGGAGTTTGCTAAATAAATTACTGTGCGACGATTATCTGACATTGGTTGCGGCAAGTTCCATTATTCGCCCAGGGGTTGCACAGTCGGGAATGATGGATGCCTATATCAAACGACATCGGTTTCCCGAACACCGAAAAGATATACATCCCGTTATGGGTGAAATTATGCCCGATACTTATGGGGTAATGGTATATCAGGAAGACGTAATTAAAGTAGCGCATTATTTTGCGAAACTCACTTTGTCGGAAGCTGATGTTTTGCGCAGAGGAATGAGTGGAAAATCGCGCAGCAAAAATGAATTTCAACTCATTAAAGAAAAATATTTTTCCAATTGCAAAGAATTGGGTTACGATGAAAAACTCGCAAATGATATATGGTTTCAGATAGAAAGTTTTGCGGGATATTCGTTTGCCAAAGGACATTCAGCATCGTATGCAGTGGAGAGTTATCAGAGTTTGTATTTAAAAACATATTATCCCATCGAATTTATGGTTGCGGTAATTAATAATTTCGGAGGATATTACAGCACCGATCTTTATGTACACGAAGCACGCAGGTCAGGTGCAATAATTGAGGGGCCTTGTATCAATAAAAGTTTTATGAACACTTGTCTTTATGATAAAACTATTTATCTGGGATTTGTACATGTGAAGGGAATGGAGTCAACTTTGGTGGAAAATTTAATTCTGGAAAGAGAAAAAAATGGCGTATATACCGACATGGATGATCTTTTAAAACGTATTTACATCAACCTCGAACAACTGGAAATATTAATTACGATAAATGCATTGCGTTTTACCGGAATTTCGAAACGGGAATTATTAATTGAAGCCTATTGCCGATTAAATAAAACTAAAAAAACAAATCCGGTAAAAGAATTATTTGAAAAAGAAAAACCTGTCCCCTATCAATTTCCTGAACTCCATTTTGAAAAACGCGAGGATGCTTGGGATGAAATTAAATTACTGGGTTTCCCGTTGTGCAGTCCTTTTACAATGATTGATGATGTTTTGCATAACCCTTTTAAACAAGTTTTGGTAAAAGATTTTCCAAAACTGGTAGGGCGCAATGTGGAGATAACAGGATATCTCATCACCACAAAATCTACCAGCACAAAAAGCGGAGAACTCATGTATCTCGGAACCTTTATTGATGCAGAAGGAAACTGGCTCGACACCGCACATTTTCCTGCCTCCGCAAAACAATATCGTTTTAAAGGCAAAAATTGTTACCTCTTAAAAGGCCGCGTGCAAGAAAGTTTTAATGCGTTTACCCTAATCGTTTCGGAGATGTACTGTTTAAAATTGTGGATGGGGGAATATGCGTGAAGCATTATAGACGGGAAAATTTCACGCAAAGGAACAGCCGAAATAAATTTATTTTTTTTTTAATACATCCTACATCTTTGCGTCTTTGCGGCTTTGCGAGAAAAAAAAATAAAAAAGATTTCACGCAAAGGCGCAAAGACGCAAAGGAACAGCCAAAATAAATTTCATTTTTTTTAACACATCCTACATCTTTGCGACTTTGCGGCTTTGCGAGAAAAAAATAAAAAAGGTTTCACGCAAAGGCGCAAAGACGCAAAGGAACAGCCAAAATAAATTTCATTTTTTTTAACACATCCTACATCTTTGCGACTTTGCGGCTTTGCGAGAAAAAAATAAAAAAGGTTTCACGCAAAGGCGCAAAGACGCAAAGGAACAGCCAAAATAAATTTCATTTTTTTTAACACATCCTACATCTTTGCGACTTTGCGGCTTTGCGAGAAAAAAATAAAAAAGGTTTCACGCAAAGGCGCAAAGGCGCAAAGGAACAGCCAAAATAAATTTCATTTTTTTTAACCCATTCTACATCTTTGCGGCTTTGCGACTTTGCGAGAAAAAAATAAAAAAGGTTTCACGCAAAGGCGCATAGGCGCAAAAGAACAGCCAAAATAAATTTCATTTTTTTTAACCCATTCTACATCTTTGCGGCTTTGCGACTTTGCGAGAAAAAAATAAAAAAGATTTCACGCAAAGGCACGAAAAAAGATAATTCACTATAATCCATTTACAACTCTATGAATACCATCCTTAATTAAGACTTCATTAAAGTTGATCAATAAGCCTAATTTTAGGTTAGTTAATCTCAGATAAGTAAGCAATTGTTTTGGATGAACCGGTGCTAACGATTCAACGGATTTAACCTCAATAATAAGTTTATTTTCAACGATAATGTCAGCACGAAAACCAATATTCATTTTGATACCTTCATAAATAACAGGCACTCCTCGCTGTCTTATAAAATTGAAATTAGCTTTTTGAAGTTCGTAACAAATAATTTCTTCATAAACGGATTCGAGCATACCGGGACCTAAAGTTTTGTGAATTTTGTAACTCATATGCACAATACTTTTTGCAAGTTCATTTTCAATCATATTAAATTATTAAGGGTAAAACAATACCCGAAATTCAACCTTTAGACCCTAATTTCCAAATGATTAGTTAAAAAATGCTCCATTTTTATTCATTATGCTTTTTACTGCACTTCAAAGGGTGCTTTGTATTCTTTTAGGAGCAATAAATATTAAAGGAATATTGTATTAAATTTGTCCAAATAGTAACAAACACAATGCGGATAACTTTACTTTCCATTTTCTTGACTATTATCTCCTCCATATCTGAATCGCAGTCAGTTTGTGCATTAACAGACAGCATGATTCCAACCAACCGAAAAGTATATATGATAGGGGAAACGCATTTAGATGGCGGAAGATCATATGTTAAATCAAAAGAGGAGTTAACTGTTGTTAGAAATGCTTTAATATCAGAAAATGAAATTCGCGGACATTTAGTGGATAAATGTGATGTAACCCATTTTGTATTTGAGGCTCCTGTAAGTAATGAATATTTTTACAATAAATTTCTGCAAACCGGCGATAGTTCATGGATACGCGTATTTTTAAATGCTGAATATCAAATTGGCGTTATCAGAAATGTGGTAGAGCTTGCTAAAACAAAGGAGAAAATTACGATATCCTGCATTGACGCGGATAGGTCAATATATGCGCCCATGGTAATTGATGTTTTGTTTTGGTTAACATTTTTTGAACCTTTTCCGGAGTTATTTAAACCCTATACTTCCACAGGTGCACCGGTGTATGGTTATATGCCTTTCGCACCTGACCTACTCGAAACAGCGTTTTATTCAGAGGAGCCAATATTCCCTTTTGTGGATTACGTTTGGAATGCGAGAACCCAACAAATTGATACATCTTCGGAAAATTTGTATAAAGTAGTTTCAAATACTATTACTAATAAAATTATTATGACCGAACTAGAGGCATTTTATGGTAAAAATTTTGAATATGTGAAAAGAGTACTTTACTCCTATTATTATGCCTATAATTTAAGCCCTGATATTCTGTTGGACCTTGAAAACAGAGAGCAATTAATTTATAACAACTTCGAATATGTAAGAAATAAATATCCATCAGGCTCCTTCTGCATTCAAATTGGAGCGTACCATGTAATGCCAAATAAAACCGATGTGCTTAGTTCCTATATTAATAATGATATGGGCCTGGAGCCATTTAATATTTATTCCATAGCAGAAAGTAATGCCTATGCTGCAAAATATTATCTTAAGAATCTAAATTATAAATTTGAGGGTTGCTGTTGTTATTCCAAATTGAGCAATAACGAATTATTATTAAGAATTAAATGATAAAAATACTATTTGAAAACAGATAAACACAAATTCAGAACAAACTCCCCTGCCCTACCTTAGCTTGTTTGGGTTCTTCGTCTTCCATTATGATGTAGGATGCATTTAAGGGTTGACCGTATTGAATTAATAAATGATGGAGATCAGCATCCTTATCCATCCATAATTTTTCATCCCCGGGACGAAGCATTGCAGGCATGCGGGAATGCACTTCCCCAATCAATTCGTTGGCAGTGGTAGTTACTATTGCCATTGTTTTAATTATTTCTCCGGTTTTTTTGTTGATATAATCGTGATAAATACCAGCGTAATAAAAATTTTCTATTTCTTTTAAATGAAAGAATACTTTCATTTTTCGTTTTTTATCGTGTTCGTAAAATCCATTCGTTAAAACAACACAACGCTGCTTATTTTTCCATGCATCGCGCCAGGTTGCGAGTTCACTTATTGTTTCTATGCGTGCATTAAAAGTATTTCGCACCTCACTTATTTTATCCGCATTTAACCAGGGTGCAATAAATCCGAAACGATAATTCTGAATTATTTTTGGTTTATCAATTGTAATTACCGGCATGGTAATTCCCGGATAACCTATTGTGTTTTTGCCTGTTTCGTCGGTATACACATCCTTTGCATCAATAGCATCTTTGTCCCACTCCGCTCCGTAGGTCAATTCGTACTCCTCCTTTTTCATTTTCGATTTGGATGTATAACTCGAACACATCATGTAAAATTAAAGAAAATAATATATTGTATTTAAATTTGATGTAAAATTGTACCGTTTTTATTTTAATAATTCAAATTGAATTTACTAATTAAGCGTGGAGGCATAATGTTTAAAATGTGGATGTTTTTATTTTCTATTATTCTGATGGTTTCCTGCAAAGAGGAACTGCCTCCGCCTGTTGAAGCAAGGCTGCCTTCACCCGATCATGTGGTGATCGTTTTTTTTGAAAACTATTCCTTCCACCAAATTATGGATTCAACCGAAGCTCCATTTATATAAAGTATTGCCTACGGTAAACACAGTGCGTTGTTTAACAATTCACATGCATTTGGCCAACCAAGTCAGCCAAATTATTTTGAAATATTTTCCGGTTCAAACCAGGGAATAACATCAAATGATCGTCCTCCAGCATCTTTAACAACACCCAATCTCGCATATTCACTCATGAGTAACGGATATACCTTTATTACATACTCCGAGGGGCTTCCACAAACAGGATTTGACGGAGATATTAGCGGACTATATGTTAGAAAACACAATCCGGTTGCAAATTGGATGGGTTTTGGTGAAAATCAGGTTGATTCTGCTACTAACCAACCCTTTACGCATTTTCCGGAGAATTTTGATGATCTGCCTACTGTTTGTTATGTGATTCCGGATCTCGTTAACAGTATGCATGATGGGTCGATTAAAACCGGAGATGATTGGCTGAAAACACATTTTAAAGAATATATCAACTGGGCGAAAAGCAACAACAGTTTATTTATACTCACATTTGATGAAAGCAGTTATTCCTCAGGCACGAATTTAATTACCACTTTTATTACAGGTAGAAATGTTAAACAGGGAATTTATTCCGAATATATCGACCACCGCGCCATACTTCGCACACTGGAGGATATCTATAAACTTCCACATGCCGGAAATTCAGTCAATAGCACTCCGATAACAAATTGCTGGAAATTTGATTTTTAATTTTTTCCTGTTGAATGATATTTACACAACAATATTTAATTATTTTAGCGCAAATTTTAATATCACTTAAAAAGAAAAATTGTTAATGAAAAAATCTACACTTCCCAACAAAAAGAAATTAGCCGGTTATTCGGCAATGGCCGCTGCATTTATTGCAGCCGGAACAGAGGCAGACGCCCAAATTGTATATGTTGATATTGTTGACGTAACCCTTGACCTGGGATTTTATATTCCTCTTGATCTGGACGGTGGCGGATCTGATGACTTCCTGTTTCAAGTTGCTTCGGATACCGCAGGTTCGTGGACCTTTGTGAATGGATTTGGAGATTATTCAGGACTTAGTATCGGCGGCCCTAACAATGCAATGGTTGGGTACGATGGGCCTATTTTTCCTTATGCAAGTGCATTAGATACCGCAAATTCCATTGATGTGGCTGCGAATTTTGTCACCAATTCAAATAATTATGCGTTTTTTGCATCAATTTATTCAGCAGTCACCTATGGCCCATGGGCGGATGTAACGGATAAATATCTGGGAATTAAATTTGAAATTGACGGAGAGTTGCATTATGGATGGATGAGATTGGATGTAACCGTTGGACCAGTTTCACTTACGCTAAAGGACTGGGCATATAATTCTACTCCTGACGAAATGATCCTAACAGGAGATATTGGTGGAGCGGATGCAGAAATTACCTTTAACGATGCAGCGGTAACCGAAGATGAAGGCGTAGGCACGGTGACCGTTGAAGTGGAAATTTCAGACCCTGCGGATTGTACAGTTGGTGTTGAAATTGACGGCGGTCTCACAACTGCTGCCGAAGGTGCTGATTTTAATTTTGTGGACCCTTCACCCATCGTTTTTACAGCAGGAGGTGGCACTACGGCAACATTTGATATTTCTATTTTTGATGATGTGGATTTCGAAATTCCGGAAACCATTGTTTTTAATTTGATTGATATAACAGGGTCTTGTATTTTGGGAGCAGTGCTAACACATACCTTAACCATCAATGATAACGACGCTCCACCGGCAGTTTCTTTTGTAAATGCGGAAGAAGAAACTGCGGAAATTGGTGGCGATTTTCCTGTTACCATTCATTTGAGCGATTCTTATGATTGCACCGTGGAAGTTACACTAAACGATGCTCTCACCACTGCCACTGAAGGGTCTGATTTCACCTTTTCTGTCCCTTCTCCGGTAATATTTGTTTCAGGCGGACCCATTTCACAAACGTTTAATATTAATGTCATTGACGATATTGAAACGGAAACGGAAGAAGATATTGTTTTTAATCTTTCGGCAGCAGCAGGTTGCATTTTGGGATTACCTGTTCAAACAACTATACATATTTTAGAAAACGATGCCCCGGTTCCCGATCCTTCCTACATTGGATTTGCATGGATAACCGATGGTATTATTGAAGAAACGGAATCAGTTACGCTAGTAGTAAATATCGATGTAGCCAATGATTGCACGGTGGATGCCGCTATAAATACCGCTTTAAGCACAGCCGAAAATGGCACCGATTTTACGTTTATTAGTCCGCAAACCCTGATTTTCACCAGTGGAGGAACTACAACTGCTGAATTTACTGTGCTGTTCAATGAAGACCTTGCTGTTGAGGGAGATGAGGTTTTATTTTTGGAACTCAACAATATAACCGGAGATTGCGAACTCGCAGCCGGCAACGAACTAATTGAATATACCATTCTGGACGACGATCAGCTTTCAATCAATAATTTGGCTGAAGCAGGAATCAATATCTACAGTGCTGAAAATACAATTTATGTATCCTTTACAAATTTACCTGTCGATGGAAGCACACTTCAACTTATTGATGCTGCCGGAAAACTGGTATTTTCTTCTGAAATAGTTTCAAAAGAACAAACCTTTTTTATTGGTGATATTGCGGAGGGAATTTATTTCGCCCAATTAGTTGTGGGTGAAAACAGATTTGAAAAGAAACTGTGGATAGGCGGTAAATAATTTTATTATTTAAAACCTCTTTTAAAGAACTGATAGTTAACGCTATCGGTTCTTTTTTTTATACACAAGTAAGCAAACACCTATCTTTGTATTCAATTTAAAAAAATGGCCCAAATAGCAATCAATATAAAAGAAGGAACCCTAAGGAGAGAAGAAATTATTGTGGGGATAGACCTTGGCACAACAAATAGCCTGGTTGCTATCATTCAAAAGGAAAATGCACAACCGTTTGCGCTTAAGGATGAACAAAAAACAAGTATTGTTCCTTCCATCATTTATTTCGACAAATCGGGAGAAATTATTGTAGGAAATGAAGCAAAAAAACATTTAATTGATAATCCGGAACGCACTATATATTCCGTAAAAAGATTAATGGGGAAATCATATACTGATGTGGCCGAAATTCAATCTCATCTCGGTTATAAAATAATTAACGATGACACGGAGCGATTGGTAAAAATTAAAGTGGATGATAAATTTTATTCTCCCATAGAATTATCCTCTTTTATTTTGAAAGAATTAAAATTACGCGCTGAAAAATTATTACATCAGCAAATAACAAAAGCAGTAATCACCGTTCCTGCTTATTTTAATGATGCACAGCGACAAGCAACACGCGATGCGGGAAAACTTGCAGGTTTAGATGTTCTCAGAATAGTGAATGAACCCACTGCAGCAAGTCTTGCTTATGGTTTAGGAATTAAAAATGAGGAGGAACATGCCATTGCCGTTTACGATCTTGGCGGAGGCACATTTGATATTTCTATTCTGAAAATACAAAATGGAATTTTTGAAGTTTTATCTACACATGGTGATACTTTTTTAGGAGGGGATGATTTTGACAGAGCTATTGTTGAATATTGGTTAAAAGAAAATAATATTTCTTCCACCGATCTAAATAATAATAAAAAACAGGAACTGCGTTTAGAAGCGGAGAAGGCTAAAAAATATTTAACAAATAATACGGAATATAAAGGGGCACTTGCGGATATAAAATGTAATCTTGACCGCACAATATTTGAATCACTCATTTCTCCATTCGTTGAAAAAACAATTCAGGCTTGTAAAAGAGCCTTGAAGGATGCAAAACTTTCCATTGAAAATATTGATGCCGTTATTATGGTGGGAGGAAGCACCAGAACACCATTTGTAAAAAATGCGGTTGCAATTTTTTTTAATAAAAAAGTAAATGATACGCTTGATCCCGATGAAGTTGTTGCCTTGGGTGCCGCCATTCAGGCTGATATTCTTGCAGGGAATCAAAAAGATATGTTGTTGTTGGATATTACCCCGCTGAGTTTGGGCATTGAAACAATGGGAGGATTAATGGATGTGATAATTCCGCGAAACTCTACAATTCCGACTGCTGCGGGAAGGCAATACACAACAAGTATGGACGGACAAGGCAGTTTAAAAATTAGTGTGTTTCAAGGTGAACGGGACCTTGTTCGAGACAACAGAAAACTGGGTGAATTTATTTTGAATAAAATTCCGGGTATGCCTGCGGGATTACCAAAAATTGAAATTGTTTTTCAATTAAATGCAGATGGAATTTTAACGGTTAAAGCTACCGAATTGCGCAGTGGTGTTGAACAGAGTATAGAAATAATTCCGCAATACGGATTAACAGAAGAAGAAATGAGTTTGATGTTGATAGACTCCATTAAAAACGCAAAGGGAGATATGGAAACCCGCTCATTAGTGGAAGCAAAAGTAGAAGCACAAACTATAATTGATACCTGCGAAAGATTTATTACTAAAAATGTTACGCATTTATCAGAGGCAGAAATTGCAGGCACCAATGATTTAATTTTGCAATTAAAATCAAAATTAAATGCCACCGATAAAGATGAAATACATTTATTGATAGATACCCTAAATGAATATACCACACCTTTTGCAGAGAGGCTGATGGATATGGCAATAAGTAAGGCGATGAAGGGAAAGGTTTTGTAATAAAAGAGCCCTTTGAAAAATGCAAATAAAAATAATTTTAAATCAGGCAAAAATATTTTACATTAATATTTAACAAATACTTAAACTTTTTAAATAGACAAAAATGAATACTACAGAAAAAACTATCAGCATTAACGGCTTGAACATCTCCTACCATGAAAGTGGCGCTTCCTCCACTCCAGTAATATTTCTACACGGATTCCCATTCAATAAAAGTGCATGGGAACCTCAAATGGAAGTAATTGGATCGCAATATCGCATGATTAATTATGATCTTAGAGGATTTGGAAATTCGGATGCCGATGCTCAAGCGTTCAGCATGGATCTTTTTGCAGATGATCTTATTCATTTTATGGATGCTATGCACATTCCTACTGCAATTGTTTGTGGGCTTTCTATGGGTGGATATATTATATTAAATGCTGTTGACAGATATCCTGAAAGATTTAAAGCGATTATTTTATGTGATACTCAATGTGTTGCGGATACTCCGGAAGGCGTGGAAAAAAGATTTAAAACGATAGAACAAATAAACGCGAATGGCTTAAATGAATTTACAGAAGGATTTCTTAAAAATGTTTTCTATGCCGAAACATTTACCAGAAAACCGGAAACCGTTGAACAAATCCGAAATATTATTCTTTCCACCCCAGTTACAACAGTTACAAATACTTTAAAGGCATTGGCTGAGAGAAGGGAAACATGTAGCATTTTAAATAAAATACAAATTCCTACATTAATTATTTGTGGTAAAGAAGATAAGATAACTCCACCGGAAAAGGCGCAATTTCTTCATGAAAATATCGCAGATTCAGAATTACATATAATTGAAAATGCCGGGCATTTGTCGAATATGGAGGAGACAGAAATATTTAATGATCGCCTGAAAAATTTTCTGGATGCTTTGAGTTAATAAGCATCCATTTTATTTTTCCATAATCCTGTTTACATATTTGCCAATAATATCAAATTCGATATTAAGAAGATCGCCAATTTGTACAGTATTTAAATTGGTGTTTAGCCAGGTATATGGAATTATTGCAACGGAAAAAGTTTCGTTAGTCACGTTTATCAAGGTGAGGCTAATTCCATTCAGGCAAATACTGCCTTTTTCCACTATTAAATTTTTGAAGGTGGGATTATATCGAAAAACAAGTATATAACTTCCGTTCACTTCCTCTACATTTTGAAGTTGCGCCGTTGTATCCACGTGTCCCTGCACCATGTGCCCATCTAAACGATCACCAATTTTTAAACAGCGTTCTAAATTAATAGTATTATTAATTTTTACGGCGCTCAGGTTTGATTTTAATAATGTTTCGTAAATGGCTGTAACTGTATGTGTATCCTTTTCTGTTTTAACAACGGTTAAACAAACACCATTATGACTTACACTCTGATCAATGGATAATTGATCGCTTATGGAAGATTGAATCGTTATATGTAAATTGGAGCCCTCGTTTTGTAATGCTGTAACTTTGCCGGTAGTTTCAATAATTCCTGTAAACATATTGCAAAGATAAAAGGATTATTTTTCGCTTTTGTCTTGTCGGTACAAATGAATATATCCTTTTTTGGGTTCCTTAAACGGAACTACTCCTCCTACGGTTATTTCATAAACGGTGCAGGCATAATAATAAACGCCTTCGTTTAAATCTTTACCCAACTTACTGTCCTTTCCATCCCAATTCAACATGGGATCCGTTGTAGTAAACACCAAATTACCCCAACGATCAAATATTTTCATATCAACATGATCAATGAAACGGAACGGCAAAATTGGTGTAAACACATCATTAAATCCATCTCCGTTTGGCGTAAATGTATTCGGAAGATTATAATCCGAACAGTTATCCACGCATACTACATTGCTTAATAAACTTTCGTTGTTAAAAGAATCTACGGCAACCACTGCATAACAACCCGCAATGGATAATAAATTATCATGCGTGTAAGTTGTATCGTCCGCAGGTTCATTGGTATCCAATAAAACCAGCGACTGCCCTTCCTGAGATGCATAATAGATATAATACTTAACTACATCATCAGAGCAATAATTATTCGGATTGGTCCAGATAAGTTCATTTTTAAGATCATTTTCATCAAAAGAAACAACACCTTCCTCCTGACAAATATTTTCAACGATTAATGTCGGCGGACAAGGTGCTTCATTGTCAATTGGGACTCCACATTTAATTTCTGAAAAATTAATAAGCGTATCGGGTAAACTTTCAATAGTATAATTACCATATGCTTTAATGTAATAACAATACTCCACTCCATTATTTAATCCACTATCGGTATAGGTCTGTTCTGCAGTTGTGGTCAACAATTCAAAATCGCCGGAACCTAAAGGAGTTTCTTTATAAATATCGTATAAAAAATTCGTCCAAGGAACATCAAAATTCCAACTCAGGTTTAATTTATTATCTCCCGGTGCAGCCTCGAGATAAACGGTGGAAGCTGCATGCGTACTTCCAAGCAATTCAAAATTTCCAAGATTAGTGAAATAAAATTTAATCTTATAGGTAAATGGCCCGGCAAAAGTATTTATCAAAGTATCGATATATGAAGTATCTGTAAGATCGTAAAAAGTTGGCGCTGTAAAAGTGGATATCAAAGTTTCTGTGCCGGTTGCCGTAAATCCTGCATAACGAACAACTTCATATTTATAGGGAGGAAAAAATATTGTGGTATCAAGATCAGTTCCTAAAGGTTCATACCATCCCACATAAACAGAACCATTTGTTGTGCTGGTAGTTCTCACACTTGCGTGATTAATAATTGGAAGATCGCGTTTTAATTCCGCACAAACATTATTAGATGGAGCACTTGCAACTCTGTTATAAATAAAATCAGGAACGATATCACTGCGTTCGCCAAATTCCGCTAAAATGCGATAGGAATATTCTTGTCCGTACACAATAGCATTATCAATATATTCATAAATATCTTCCACAAAAGCCAATGAATCGTAACCGGTTCCACCTAATCCTCGCTGACATTTATCAAAATCTATAGAATCACATCCTATTTTTCTCCAAACGGAAAATCCCAAAAAATTCTCGGAATCTTCGCAGGAATAAGGATCTTGCCAGGTAACGGTAATTTCATTCGCCGTTGGCACTGCATCTAAAATGACAGGAGGAGGTGCAATTACATATATAAGCCATGTTTCCAGATCCACTAGTGGAATTTCATCAAAACCCAATTGAAAATTATCTTCCGCGCGAAAAACTACCTGATAAAATTGTGAGCGCACATGATTACAAATGGTTTGCCAGGTGAAGGTTCCTTCCACAAGACCCTGATCGGGTGTACTAAAAAATTCAGCTGGGCTTTCATCAATAAAGAAGGGACCACCATCGGCAGTTAAAGTAATAGTTTGGGTAACATCTGCATCTGTAGCAGTAATTAATAAATTTAATTCTTCCCCTGCATAAATACAGGTATCATTTAATTCGCCAATAACAGGGGCGTGATTATTTGTTTCAATAACAAAAATCTCCATGTCGCGCAAAATGGTACCAAGACGAACACCGTTGCGATATTCCGTTATTAAAATGGCGAAATTGTAGATTCCTTCGGTACAAGACGGAACATCCCATAAAACTTCCCCAGTAAATGTATTTATTGTAAAAAAATCACTATCAGTGCAATAGGTTCTGTCATCAGGATATTCATACCCGGGAACTACTATACCGGGATATTGATAGGGTACAATAAATTCATAGGAGAGTGAATCTCCATCAGGATCAAAAGCATCCGGATTGTGAACAAATATTTCACCAATGTTTGCAAAATCTATTGGCGGATTTAATAAAACAGGAGAATTATTATAGCCAAATAATAATGGATCAAAAATTACGAAAGTATCAACAAGGCAAAAAGGCACATTCACAGAACCATCAATATTTAATATTCCCTCTACCCTATTCGGGTCAACCATACTTATCACAAATTCACCATATCCCGAAAAGCTATGTTGTCCTATATATTTATTTTCCTGAATATAATCTGTAAGTGATTCTATACTATTGCGAAAAAGTGTATCTCCGGATCCATCACCCCAATCAATATAAAGTGCATCGCGGTCGGCCAACGAGTTCGGGTCGGTATAGGTTGTTATAGTAAATTCATAGGTAAGATCAGCAACGTGTATGTAAGTGATCTCGCCTGCACGGTTATGCGTAGCCAACAAGGATAAGGAAAATCCTGAAATAATTAATAATACAAGCCCCGATCGCAGTAAAATGTTCTTCATCGTCCTATTTCAATGTCGAATTTACGACATATTTATTTATCATCAATAAAAATAATTGTAATTTGTTTGTGATATTATTTATAATGGGTTAAACGATAAGAATTTACAAAAAATTATGGAGAGGGTGGAGAATAGAGAATTGGTACACTTCTTAATGCTAATTTCTCCAAATGATTTAAGATATTTTGAGATCAAACCTATCCAATCCAGTTAGTTAGGATGGTTTTTAATAATCCTTATGTTTTGGACTCTCCTCACTTTACCAACTCCTCGGATACCAGAGAAGCGTTCAAATATTCCCGGTTGAGTCTTGCAATATTGGCTACAGAAATTCCTTTTGGGCATTCCGCCTCACAGGCATAGGTGTTTGTGCAGGATCCGAAACCTTCGGCATCCATTTGCGCTACCATTGCCAGAACACGTTTTTTGCGTTCAGGATGACCCTGTGGCAAAAGTGCAAGGTGCGAAACTTTAGCAGAAACAAACAACATTGCGGAAGCATTTTTACAAGCTGCAACACAAGCACCACAACCAATACAGGCTGCAGCGTCCATAGCTGCATCTGCCATATGTTTTTCAACAGGAATTGCATTGGCATCCTGTGCCTGACCGGTAGAAACACCTATAAATCCTCCGGCAGCAATAATTCTGTCAAATGCAGTGCGATCAACAACAAGATCTTTTAAAACCGGAAATCCCTTTGCACGGAATGGCTCCAGTGTAATTGTCTCCCCATCAGAAAAATTGCGCATATACAACTGACAGGTAGTTGATAATTTCTGAGGACCATGCGCACGGCCATTGATATACATGCTGCACGATCCGCAAATTCCTTCCCGACAATCATGATCAAATGCAACTGGTTGCTCCCCTTTATTAATGAGTTGCTCATTCAAAATATCAATCATTTCCAAAAAGGAAGTGTTTGCGCTGATATTTTCAATGCTATAGTCCACCAATTTGCCCTTTGCTCCGGCATTTTCTTGTCTCCAGATCTTGAGTTTGAAATTCATTTTCTTTATTTTATCTTAAAGTTTGATGTTGCTTTAACTTCAAATTTATAATGCTGATATCGTCATTCGTGATTCGTGAGTCCGAATCCCACTCGGAGCATTCGGCTTTCTAAGATCTACTCATTACTCATTACTCATTACTCATTCCTCATTCCGTGAGTCCGAAATCCACTAAGAGCTCTCTCCCCACTGCGACTGTTACTGCCCACTCCCCACTCACCAATTTGTCATTTGTCAGCAGTAAAAGCATTCAGCTTTCGACGATCTACTCATTACTCATTACTCATCACTCATTCCGTGAGTCCGAATCCCACTCGGAGCATTCTCCCCACTGTAACTGCGACTGCTCACTGCCCACTGCCTACTTATAGCTCCTCACGGCCAATTTAATATTCTCAAAAACTAACTCTTCCTTATGCATAACAGGTTCATTGTCAACACCTTGAAACTGCCAAGCTGCAACATAGGCGTAGTTAGCGTCATCTCTTTTCGCTTCCCCTTCATCCTGGTATTCTACGCGGAAATGCCCACCACAACTTTCCTTTCTGTCGAGGGCATCATTTATCATCAACTCCCCTAATTCGATAAAATCGGCTACACGGCCTGCCTTTTCCAGATCTTGGTTTAATTCTCCGGATTTTCCGGTTACCCGCACATTTTTCCAGAATTCTTCTCTTAATTCCCGAACCATCTGTTTCGCCATGGTCAATCCTTCAGCAGTTCTTGCCATTCCGCAATAATCCCACATGATCTTGCCGAGTTCCTTATGAAATTGGTCAACAGATTTATTTCCTTGAATCGAAAGTAATTTTTCAATTGTTCCACGCACATTTTTTTCGGCTTCCTCAAATGCCGGATGATCGGTTGGAATCGCCTTGGTAAAGATCTCATCCGACAAATAAGACCCAATTGTATAAGGGATTACAAAGTATCCATCAGCCAAACCCTGCATAAGAGCTGAAGCTCCTAACCTATTGGCTCCGTGGTCACTAAAGTTTGCTTCTCCTAATGCATAAAGTCCCGGAACGGTGGTCATCAAATCATAATCCACCCACAATCCCCCCATGGTATAATGCACAGCAGGATAGATACGCATCGGCACCTGATAGGGATCTTCACCAGTGATATGGGAATACATATCAAACAAGTTTCCGTATCGCTCTTCTATGGTTTCCTTACCTAAACGTTTAATTGCATCGGCGAAATCCAGGTAAACGGATAAACCGCTCTCTCCCACTCCGCGACCTTCATCGCAAGCCTCTTTGGCTGCACGGCTTGATATATCGCGGGGAGCTAAATTGCCAAATGAAGGGTATTTTCGCTCCAGATAGTAATCGCGTTCGTTTTCGGGTATATCGGTAGGTTTTTTTGCTCCGGTCCTGATTGCTTTTGCGTCTTCCTGTGTTTTTGGAACCCAAACCCGACCATCGTTGCGCAAACTTTCGCTCATTAGCGTGAGTTTACTCTGAAATTCGCCGGAAACCGGAATACAGGTTGGGTGGATCTGTGTGTAACAAGGATTTCCGAAAAAAGCTCCGCGTTTATACGCTTTCCAGGCAGCAGTAACATTACTTCCCATTGCATTAGTTGAAAGGAAAAAAACGTTTCCATAACCACCCGTGCACAATAATACTGCATGTCCGAAATGACGCTCCAAATTACCGTCTACGAGATCTCTCGCTATAATTCCTCTGGCTTTTCCATCAATTACTACAATATCCAACATTTCATGGCGTGAAAACATCTCCACATTTCCTAACCCAATCTGGCGTTCCAAAGCCTGATATGCACCAATTAGTAATTGTTGCCCAGTCTGACCTCTGGCATAAAACGTTCTGGAAACCTGCGCACCCCCAAAAGAGCGATTATCTAACAAACCACCGTATTCTCTTGCAAATGGAACTCCTTGCGCAACACATTGATCGATAATATTTACACTTACCTCCGCCAAACGATGCACATTTCCTTCTCTTGCTCTGAAATCTCCGCCTTTTATCGTGTCATAAAATAATCTAAACACCGAATCTCCATCATTTTTATAATTTTTTGCAGCATTTATTCCTCCCTGAGCAGCAATACTATGTGCTCTTCTCGGACTATCCTGAAAACAAAACGCCTTTACTTTGTAACCCAATTCAGCCAGCGAAGCAGCCGCCGAAGCACCCGCCAAACCCGTTCCGATCACTATTATTTCCAGTTTGCGTTTATTCGCCGGATTCACGAGTTTAACATGATCTTTATAGTTCGTCCATTTTTCGGCTAATGGTCCTTCAGGTATTTTTGAATCGAGCGACATTTCTTTTTTGTTGAAGTGATTGTTTTGGGTTCTAAGTTCTGAGTTCTGGGTTAGCAAAAGTTTACATGGTTTGCAATGGTTTCAGGGTTACGATCCGATTGAAGTTTATTATTTTTTGATTGTTATTTTTTATTCTTTGTTCCGGGTTAACAAAAGTTTACATGGTTTGCAATGGTTTCTGGGTTACAATCTGATTAATGACTACCTAACGAATTTTTCTGCCACTCCCCCTTCCCTACACCACCCACCCAAAATGCAAAGCCAACGGCATCATAATAAAAACCAGACAGATCAAAACTGAAAATCCAATCCCAACATTTTTAATTAAGGGGGTATATTTTTTATGATTAATTCCGAGGGTTTGAAAGGCTGATTGAAAACCGTGTATTAAATGCCAGCAAAGGGAGATAACACCGAGTATGTAAATGGCTACAATTAGCGGATTGTCAAAAGTTGATACCATTTCGCTGTATAGATTGAGAACGGGTTTATCGCCAATAACAACTTCCGGAAGGGCTTCAATACTTCCGATACCACCCATTCTTGATTCCTTCCAAAAGTGGTTTATGTGTATTATGAGGAACATTAAAAGCAGCGTTCCTAAAAGGGTCATGCTTCGGCTATACCATTTGCTGTTTTTTGATGGTTTATTTACGGTATAACTTATTGGTCTTGCTTTTTGATTTTGAAAATAGAGAAGGTAAGCCTGGATGATATGTAAAATGATCCCGGCAAATAAAACGATCTCCATAAACCGAATTATTACATTGGAACCCATAAAATGTGCAGCGAGGTTAAAGGTTTTGCCTCCATCATTAAAAAATATCATGGAATTGATAGTGCAGTGCACAATTAAAAAAGTGATCAGGAACAATCCGGTAATGGCCATTACTAATTTGCGGCCAATGGAAGAAATAAGAAACGTATTAAACCAACTCATGCATCTGTTTTTATCGCAATTGCAAATGTAAAGCAGCAATGTTTAAATTCATATTATATCTATGTTTAAAAGCATAATTTGGAAAGTTGTTCAAAAATTTCACAAAAATTAACCCACCGAATAAAATCACGGAGCAATTTTTGCGTTAGATTTGTAACAATATCATGATGAAAAAACTGTTTGTTGTCATTTTGTTATCCTTAACCTTAATTCCGGCGAGGGCATCGTATCTCATGTTGCCTATGGATGACGCTCAAAAAGATCATTTAAAATGTTACGGAATCGCCTTTTGGGTGCTCGAAAATGGGTTGAAACTCGACTGGATGCTCAATTACAGAGGCGGAAGTTTTTGTTTCCCCTATTCTGATCTTTTAGAAAAGGAATGTTTGATACGGAACGTTAGTTACGAGATAATTCCTGATGCTTCTTACAATAAAATTGTTGCTGACATTGGCAACCCCGAGGCGAATATGGATGTGATGAAACTGGAAAAGGCTCCAAAAGTTGCTGTTTATTCTCCAAAATCGAAACAACCCTGGGACGATGCGGTTACTTTAGTGCTAACTTATTCTGAAATTCCCTATACTTTGGTTTACGATGAGGAGGTAATGAATGGCGAGTTGCCAAAATTCGATTGGCTGCATTTACACCACGAAGATTTTACAGGGCAATACGGAAAATTCTGGAGCGCTTATCACACGCAGGCATGGTATCAGCAACAGGTAATGGAAAATGAAACAATAGCCACCGAATTCGGATTCACTAAAGTTTCTCAATTGAAATTAGCGGTAACACATAAAATAAGAGATTTTGTAAGCGGGGGTGGATTTTTATTTGCGATGTGCAGCGCCGCCGATAGTTACGATATTGCATTAAGTGCGGAGGGTGTTGATATTTGTGAAAGCATGTTTGATGGAGATCCATCCGACCCAAATGCACAACAGAAATTAGATTTTTCAAAAACATTTGCATTTAAGGATTATACAATTAGCAGAAATCCGTATGAATATGCAATTTCCAATATTGATGTTTCTCAATCGAGACATGTTCCAAAAGAACTTGACTTTTTTACCTTATTTGATTTCTCCGCAAAATGGGATCCGGTTCCTACAATGCTAACACAATGTCATCAAAGAACTATTGCCGGATTTTATGGCCAGACAACCGGATTTAAAAAAGACCTTATTAAAAGTTCCGTATTAATAATGGGAGAAAACAAATCTGCAAACGAAGCCAGATATATTCACGGAGAATTTGGATACGGAACCTGGTCGTTTTACGGCGGACACGATCCTGAAGATTACAAACATTATGTTGGCGATCCTCCAACCGAATTAGAATTACACCCGAATTCTGCCGGGTATAGGTTGATACTTAATAACGTTTTATTTCCCGCTGCAAAAAAACAAAAACAAAAAACCTAGGAAGAATTAATTTTTCAATTTAAATTAATTTAAATCCTGATACCCGATACCTCCGATGCTAATAAAACAAAAACCAATCAATCCCCAATTTAAATCCTCTTGGTTGCATTGGATAAAAAGGAGCTTCGTAATACCCTTTATTAAATAATCCTTGTGCAACGTTATCCAATTTTATAAAGAAACGAAAAGTGCGGATGTCGAAATTTGCGAACACGTCGATTACAGGCCTAAAGTTCGTAATAGCAGGATCATCGAAGGCAACATTGTATAACCAATTGCCTGTAATAAATTCATATCCCTGAAGTTTGTAGTCAGTGCAGTACCAGACATTAATTCCTGTCTGGAAAAACAGGGCACTTTTAAATAAATGGTTTTCATAGTACCAGGAAATATTCGCTAATAAATTTGGTAACTCATAGCCGGAGGATAAAAATCCCTCTTTAAATACTTGTGCTCCAATTACATTATTCAAATGGAAATTTCCCAATCTAAAATTTTGACTTAATACAATTTTGGAAATTTTTAAATCAAAATTTTCAGGTTCACCCCCATACGCGATAAAATCATTAATAACTTCATAACTTAAATTCAATTTAAATCCAAACGTTAAATTTGACAACGTTAATCCAAATTTGGTATATTTTATTTTATCGAGTTCTTGCTCCCATCGGCTATTAAACCCATAATAATGATTTTGCATCACGGTTGGTGAATAAATTGCATTGATTAAGTTAATGGAAGGATTTAATGGAAGTCCCGGGAATTTTATATTTAAAGATCCTTCATAGTCATTCGTTTCCAGATCATATTCTGCTTTAATTTTAAAATTCAAAAGCGAATCGAAGAGATATTTTCCGGAAACAGATGCTCCTGCGATATAATTATTAAAAATATATTCCCCTGACTGGTCGGATAATTCATGATATTGCTGTAAACCATACACTTCCCAATTAAATTTTGTGGCAACAGTAGAATCCTTTTCAATCGTCCTTAACTTTTCACTCCCAACAGAAAACCTATTGTAAAATCCATCCACATCAGCCTGATCGCGCAGAGTATCTTCCTCAGAATAAATAAATCCATAAAAACTCTGATCGTCCTCGGCATCTTCAAATAAATAATAATAATTATGTGCCCCAAAGGTATGTGTTATTGCAACAGACGGTGCAAAATATGTTCCGTCGGTAGAATCATCTATAACATAACTTTTGGTTTTACCAAAATGATATTGTTGCATTATTTGTCCCTGCCAATTGTTCCATTTTGTAAAAGCTTCGTATCGGTATGGTTCCGCAAGGTCCGGATTAGGATAATCGAAAAGGGTGTCATTATTTATACCGCCATTTTCATCACTTTTATTTTGGGAATAAATTCCTCCCGCATAAACTGCATATTTACCTCCCGGAGTTTTATACCAACCTTTAAGTGCTACATTGGTATATTCATTTTTCATATGCTGATAATATCCGTCAGAAGAAATTTTATCAAAGTCAAGAGAGATATTAACATCTTTCCCTATATTTCTCGCATGCGTAATATGAAATAATTGTTCGGCATTGGAACCTGCAACATAATACAGATCGGTAAAAGGAACATTATTTCTATAATACTTCAACTCGTCTATATCAAATAAATAGAAGTCGCGTTCATGCCTGCCATAATCGAAACCAATTTCTCTGTCTAAATCAAACCATCTCGAATAATAGGGTGACCCAAGGTTTCCAAGATATGCATTCTCAAATAAAGATTTTCTCGCGGGATTGAATTTTTGAAAATTATTAAGAGAAGTGTCTACCTTGATAAAATTATCAATATCACTGCCAATAAAATATTCCACTCTGGCAATAGAATAATCAAAAAGCACTCCGGTTTTAGCAGAATCTACAAGTGTAGTATCCGCCTGAGCAAATAAAGCAGAAGAAGAAAATAATACAAAACAATTGAGGAGAAATACGAGATATAATTTATCCCTTATGTCGCTTTTAACGCTGCGAAAATATCTTAATTTTAAATTTATATGTTTTAAGATCATTTATACCTCTTTTTTTTCTGCACTCACGAGCAATGTTGAAACCGGCATTTTCATTGCATTAATTTCCTGAGCAGGTTCTTCCAATTCTAAAACATTTATTCCGTTGAAATTATTATCCGTCATCAATGCAAGCAGTTCTTCTCTATCGAACATATTAAACCCATATTTTACAAATGGATAATTTTTCATCACATTTCTTGGTCTTATTGCAATAGTAATCTGACCGGCAGGTTTAAGCACTCTTTTTAATTCGTTAAAAACGGCATGAGTATCCTTCCAAAAATAAAGCGTATTAATTGTAAATACTTTATCAAAAATTGCATCGACAAATGGCAATTTATCAGCGTGGCCAATCTGAAAATCAGCTTGCTCCTGTGAAATATATTCTATATTTTTTTTTATTGATTCCTCCACCATTGTTTCGGAATGATCGCAACCGGAATATTTAACTCCGGGATGTTGATTCAGAATATTCTGTACAAAAAAACCATTCCCCATCCCAACCTCAAGAATATTTTCTTCTCCCTTTAAATTCAATGCTTCGATAGTATATAAATTGATATGATGATTTCCTTCATTCATCCGTTCTCCTATCTCAATGGCATATTCTCCCTCTGGTAGACGAAGTTGACTTGCAATATTTTTTAAACCCTGATCTTCCATTAAAATTATTTTTTTAACCCCTATAACCCTGCAATCATTTCTTTCAAAATAATTGTCATTTTAGGTTCTGCTTCTTTCGCAACAGCTATTACACTTTCAATACTTACCGGTTCAATTTCATCGTGCGGATAACCTTTATCTGTGATTACAGAAATTGCAAATACCGGCAAACCCATGTGCACAGCCGCCAAAACTTCGGGAACCGTACTCATACCAACAGCATCTCCTCCAATGATATGCAGATATTTATATTCTGCAGCAGTTTCTAAATTTGGTCCTGGAACACTCACATAAACACCGGAGTGACAGGTTATATTGTTTGCAACTGCAATTTCCATCCCCTTAGCTATAAGCTCGGGGTCATAACATTTGAAAAGATCGGGAAAACGTGGTCCGAGATCATAATCGTTCGGACCAATTAAGGGGTTTGAAGGTTGTAAATTTATATGATCGCGAATGATCATAAGATCACCTTTATTAATATGGGTATTCAAACTACCTGCGGCATTCGAGATAAACAGTTTTTTAATACCCAATAATTTTAAGGCTCTTACCGGAAAAACAACTTCTTCCATGGTATAACCTTCATAATAGTGAAACCGGCCTTGCATTGCGACCACTTTTTTATCACCTATGGTTCCAAAAATCAGTTTTCCACTGTGACTTTCAACAGTAGATACTTGAAAATGGGGTATCAATGAATAATTGATCTCATTTTCAACCTTGATATCCGTTACTAAATTGCCTAATCCGGTTCCCAAAATGATCCCGTATTCAGGTTGAAAGGCAGTGCGTTGGCGAATGAAGTAAACTGCTTCATTCAATCTATCCATTAATGTATCCATTTCATTAAACATTTAAAGTGTAAAGATAAGGTTTGTGGGCGAGGGTTGATCCATGCCGGTAAACACCGTTAATTCTCTGCGGAGTCACCTGCGGAATAACTTTTAATATATTGATTTATGAGGTTTGAAAAAGTTTCCTTTTCCTCTAAAAATTTTATTTCAAGTGGTAATACAAAAATGGAAAGTTCCTGTTTCACAATTGTTTCCTTTTTTTCCATCAAACGCATGGCATCTTTTTCAGTTGTGATAATAATTTTTCCTTCTGATCTAAGTTGAATAAATTTAATATTATCATCGGTATAATAATGATGATCGCCAAAGGAAATGGTTTTAAGGCTATTGAATTTATTGTTTAAATAATGCTCCATTTCTTTATTATTTGCAATCCCTGTCACCATCAAAGCACCTTGATTTCCAACAGATTTTATTTTTTGATCCTCGAACAATGGATATATATTTCCGTATTGTTGTGTTGTAAAAAATACTTTTTGATTTTCATTGGGACCAATTTTCATTTTGATCTCATTTTTTTCGGAAGTCGATAATTTTTCAGGACATTTTGTGACTATAATAATATTTGCTCTTTTTTTTCCGGCTTGCGGTTCTCTCAAATTTCCGGCAGGAAGCATATGATCTTCCGTAAAAAGTTTATTGTATTGTGTCAATAAAATTTGATACCCGGCTTTTAATCTTCGATGTTGCATACCATCGTCGAGGATAACCACTTTTACATCGGGTTCATCATTTAATAAATAATAAATTCCGATGACCCGTTTTTCGCTTACCGCAACTTCTGCATCAGGATATTTTTGTTTGTATAATTTTGGTTCATCACCAATATCCTCTACTAAACTTAATTCGGTGGCAAGACCATATCCTTTCATTTTTCTTTTATACCCTCTGCTCAATGTTGCCACTTTATAATTTGGCATAAGCAAACGGAGCAAATATTCCACATGTGGAGTTTTTCCGGTGCCACCGGTAGTAAGATTTCCAACTAAAATAACCGGAAAATCAAATTCAAAACTCCGCAGCCATCCTTTGTCGTAAAAAAAATTTCTTATAAGTATCAGAGCGCCATATATCCATGCAAATGGAAGAAGTAAAATCCGCATGGGGGCGAAAGTAATAAAAAAAGAGTGTTGTTTTAGATTTGGAACATTTCGTTTTGAAATCTATATTATTGATAGGTTCATTTCCCTCAGTCCTGCACAGGTATTCGAAACCTGTGAGGTCGAGGGCTGTTCATTCGTGTATTCGTGGCTACCTTTTTTTAACACACAAAATACCAAAAACCCCCAAACAGTTTCGTGTCTGCCCCTTTTACCCCACAAAATGAAAAAAAACCACAAATACAGGAAAAAAATTCCTGTATTTGTGGTTATAAAAACTTAAAATAAATCTTTTATTTCCAAATGAGTTTCAAAAACATTATTGCACCAAAATGTCCTGTGTATAATCCTTTCCGTCCACAGTAACTTTTATAATGGCGTTGCCTTTGAATCCTTCCGGAAGTTTAATATTTTCGACAAAATCCATTTCCATTAATGTGACCGGTTGCTCCAAGATGAGTTTACCTGTCATATCGTAAACCTGAACCTTCACATCATCCTGATGTACATGCATCATTACAACCTGAAATTCACCGGAATTCGGATTCGGGTAAACGCCCATTTGGGTTATATGTTCTTCCTGAACGGGAGGCGTTTCCTGTTTTGTATCTCCTTCTCCATCATCAAAAGCAAGTGTTGTGAATGTTTGAATAGGTGAAAATGGGCTGTTTACGGCTCCGCAAATAGTTTTTACCTTGTATTGATAGGAAGTAGCAGGTGTTAAACCCGTAAGTTTTTTTGAAAGAACTGTTGAATTAACTTTCAGCCAGGTTACAGCACCCACCTGGCGGTATTGTACCTGATATTTTGTTGCACCTACCGCAGCGCTCCATGAAATTTTTGCTGTGGTGGAAGTTACCATAGAATGCATAACCCCCGTTGGAGCATTGCATGTTGGAGGTGCACAACTAACGGTAATTGTTCCAGACATGCCGGTTCCACCAGTTCCACCGTGAAAACCACAGTAATATGCATAGGTGCCGGCCGCAGTAAGCACAATATTTTGGTCGATAAGCGCCCCGCTCATGGTAAAAGTTGCCCAGGCTCCGGTTTCAGAAATTACCGGATGTGTACCATTAACGCGATGGAACTGAATAGTATCATTGCAGCTCACGGTCAGAGCATTCGGTGTAAAAACGAAGTTGGAAACATTGATAATGTGAATGGTTGCATGCATTGTTCCCGTCAACGCAAAACATAATAATAGGAGTAATTGTATTTTTTTCATTTTAATCAGATTTAGCTGTTAAATGTATATACATTATTTGAAAACTTCAAATAATGGAACGTTAAATTCTTATCGAATCAACAAAAACCTGTGAATATGGGGGCAGCGATGCATCCTATCTTAAAAATTTTTTACCTAAACTTGCGTTTGTCAAAGGTTTCTGACTATGAAAACAACCAAAAATAATTATCCATTGCCAGGGAAAACAATTTTGTTTTGTTTTGTGCTTTTTCTAGGACTGGCAGGTTGTTTTTCGAACTCAGCAACTCCTTTTAATGGAGATTATTCAGAAACCATTGAAGACAGGGCAATATTTGAGAAATTGAAAGGAGAAGCATTATCAGATAAATACAGTAATATCGAAGCTGTTAAAATTCTGCTTGATGTTAAAACAGATAAATTATATTTTATTGCCTCGTCAAAATATTATTTTCACTATGATTTTGCGCTTAATGTTTTGAATGTTCCGTATTCATTAGGAGAATTTAATTATTCGAGTTACAGTTCCGATGAAACCAGAAAATATATCCTTGCTACCATCAATTATTTTCCACTGGCGGACATTTACACCCTGGAATTTGCCGGATCTGATCTTAGTAATCCAACAGATATAAGTTATGTATTTAATAAAATAAAAACGAACACTTATTTTGGAGATTCCTTAACAATTCTTGCAAATACTTTACATATTCAGCAATTAATAAATAAAGGTGATTTAACAGTTCCTTTTATAACACCCGATGTAATATTTAAAGACCAACAATTTCAAGTGGTAAACGAAGGAATTGCTTATGGCTATTTAAAAAAAATCTATGATGTAAAAAACATAATGGATAGTGTAAAACCGAAAGATATATTACTGATAAATCAAAACCCACTGGATCTGCCATTGTGCGCAGCTATTGTTACCACGCAGTTTCAAACCCCATTAAGCCATATTAATGTATTGAGCCACAACAGAAAAATGGTTTGCATGATGTATACTGAATCATGGTTTGACGCAACCTTTAAAAAATTAGAAAATAAACTGGTAAAACTTACAGTAAATAAGGACACCTTTTTTCTGGAAGAAGCAAAGTATGAGGATGCTGTTAAATTCTGGAAAAACCAACCCGAGTATAAATTAAATAAACTCAAAAGCGATCTTTCGGTTCAATCAATAATAGATATCAAGAATATTAATTATACTTCAAAGGACATTGTAGGGAGCAAGGCTGTAAATTTCGGTGAATTAAATAAAATGAAAATTGAAGGCCTGTTTAATGTTCCGGAGGGAGCATTTGGTATACCATTCTATTTTTATAAAGAGCATATTTTACAAACAAAAATTGATAGTCTGTTACAGATTTTAGCAACAGACACAAGTATCCAAAATAATTCAATTTTATTGGAAAAACATTTGAAAACGATAAGAAAAGCGATAAAAAATGCACCCTTAGATCAAAATTTATTACAATCGGTAGAAAATAAAATAAGGGCAAATAATTTTGGCAAAACCTATCGTTTCCGATCTTCCACAAATGCAGAAGATATATCCGGATTTAATGGTGCAGGATTGTATGATTCGAAAACTGGAATTCTGAACGATTCGTCAAAATCAATCGAAAATGCAATAAAGGAGGTTTGGGCTAGCACTTTTACCTACAGAGCATATAATGAACGAAGCATTTTTAATATAGAAGAATCATCCGTTTGTATGGGAATTCTTGTTCATCGTTCTTTTCCGGAGGAGACTGCAAATGGAGTTGCAATTACCAAAAATTTATACAGGACTGAATTTCCGGGATTTGTAGTGAATGTTCAAATTGGAGAAATTTCGGTGGTAGAACCTGGCGAGCGTATTATCTGTGATCAGTTTGTTGTTTACAATACCATTGAACTCGGCGATCGCAGTGATCATATAGCAGCGGATTATATCACCTTTTCAAATCAAAATAATGGAATACCGGTTTTGAGTGAAGAGCAAATAAATATCTTATATCTTGCATTGGGAGAAATTAAATCCTATTATTATACACGCCACTCAACAAATTCGGGTTATCGGGACTACAGTCTGGATATAGAATTCAAATTTGACGGATTAAAAGGACTTTATATAAAACAAGTGAGGCCATATTGATGGTTTAACCCTAACTTACCCTCAGGCATTTTTAAATTCTGTGCTTTTTAGCTTTATTTGCACTTTGTTGTATTTCTATGGTTTTTAGCAGCTCCTACTTTTTAACGATATTTTTACCACTGTTTGTAATAATTTACAGTCTGTTACCCAAAAAAGCGGGTATCAAGAATTTTTTCATTCTTGGAAGTTCTATTTTTTTTTACAGTTGGGGAGGACCTCAATTTATTTTTATCATACTAATAGCAACATTTCTTGATTTTTGGTTTGTGAAATTCATGCATAATGCTACTACAAACAGGAATAGGATATTACTTTTTATACTTTCGCTTTCTGTAAATCTGGGATTACTTATTTATTTTAAATACTGTAATTTTTTTGTAGATAATCTCAATTCCTTAACCCATATTTTCGGATTACCTGCCATAGAGATCGCGAAGATTTTGTTGCCTATCGGTATTTCCTTTTATACATTTGAAAGTATTACTTATGCAGTTGATGTGTATAGAAGGGTGCATAAACCACTGGATAATTTTTGGGAGTATCAATTATATATTTTGTTATTTCCTAAATTAATTGCCGGACCCATAGTTCGGTATATTGATATTTCTGATCAGATAAAAGATCACGTAAACAATGAAACGGCGAATAATAAATTATCGGGTTTCATACAATTTTGTATCGGCTTGAGTAAAAAGGTGTTGATCGCAAACACCATGGGAGCACAAGCAGATGCTATATTTGGTTTGGATTCCGATTCACTCAATACCACGGCAGCCTGGATAGGAGCAATTGCCTATACTTTTCAGATCTATTTCGATTTTTCAGGGTATTCAGATATGGCAATTGGCATTGGAAAGTTTATGGGATTTAAATTGCCGGAGAATTTTAATAGTCCCTATACTGCAACCAATATAACAGAATTCTGGCGGCGATGGCATATTACTTTGGGTGCATGGATGAAAAATTATTTATACATTCCGTTAGGGGGAAATAAAGGCAATGCAATACGAACTTATATTAATCTGGGAATTGTTTTTTTCGTTTCCGGATTATGGCATGGAGCAAGCTGGAACTTTGTTTTTTGGGGAGTTTACCACGGCGTTTTTTTGATATTGGAACGGAGTTTTTTATTGAAGTTGTTAAATAAAGCAGGTAAAATAACTGGCATACTTTATTGTTTTATTGTTGTGGTTGTTGGTTGGGTATTTTTCAGATTGGAAAATATTGCAGATGCTTTTAATTACGTGAAAACAATGTTTGCATTCGATTTCAACCCAACGAAAAATATTGTAACAATTAATGATTTTGATTATGTTGTTTTTGCAGCTATCTTATTTTCGTTTATCGCCCTGAGTAAAAAAATAAAACCATTACACGACCGAATATTTTATGGTGTGTTAAAACAAAAAGAATATATCCCGTTCACCTTAGGAGGCATTTTTGTTTATCTTATCTGTGTAATGTATGTAAGTGCATCCACGTTTAATCCTTTTATTTATTTCAGATTCTGAGTCTATGGCAAAACAAAAGAAAAAAGAGAATCCGGCTCCTGAGATTAAAAAAGAACAAACGCAACCTATTGCCTTAACAGCATTGTGGTATATTATGCTGTTATTTTTCGCCGTAATAGTAATCCTGCAATTACAAAAACCGGAAACTGATCCCAAAACAAAACCGGTAGATAGTGTAAAACTTACACTAAGTAGCTGGTTTGATCACAGTTATCAAAGAGACCGGGAAGAACAACTCAAAAAGAATTCGACCATTGGAAGAAAGTCTATCCCACTTAAAAATCAAATTGACTTCAATTGGTTTCATAAAATAAACGTTAACGAATTTGTGTTGGGGAAGGACGATTATATTTTTAATATTCCATATATTAATGCTTATTTAGGAAGAGATTTTGTAGGAGAGGAAAAGATTAACGAACATTTGTGTAAAACACAAGTTGTTGCAGATACTTTAAAAAGAAAGGGAATAGATCTGGTGGTTGTTTTTGCTCCGGGAAAAGGGACCTATAGTGCTGAATATCTTCCCGAAAAATATTTAAAATATCCCCGCACAACAACTAATTACGAAGTTTACACTCAAAAAATTAAAGATTTCAATATTCATTTTTTGGATTTTCAATCCTGGTTCCTCGAGATGAAAAAGGATACAAAATATCCATTGTTTCCACAATACGGGCATCACTGGAGTTATTACGGAGAGGTGCTTGCAGCCGATTCGCTTATCACCTATTTTGAACAGATGCGCGGTATTCATTTGCCGCATTTGCGCTGGAAAGAAATTGATTATCCCGCTGCTCCAAAAGTGCGCGATGCAGATATTTTAGGTAAGGCCAAATTAAAAACAGCTCCGGAAGGAATGATGATGGCTTATCCTAAGTTTGGATACGCTGCCTTGCCGGATGCCACTAAGGTAAAAACCCTTGCCATTGCCGATAGTTACTACAGGGGATTTTTATACCTGGGTGTAATGCAAAATGTATTCGACAACGGAAAATACTGGTATTATAACAATAAAGTTATTCCGGAAAGCGACACAAAATTGTTAGAAGTTTGGGAAGTAGATCTGAAAAAAGAAATTGAAAAAAACGAGGTCATTCTTATTCTGAATGCCGATGCAACCCTGGCCGAATTCTCCAGTGGTTTTATCGATCAGGCATATATGTTATATACAGATCCAAAACAATATTATGAAAAGGTTGCGGCAGAAAAAGACCTTTTTAAAACTAAAAAAATGATCCGGGAAACTCCTTCCCTGCTCAGTGAGTCGGTTGAAAACGCCCAACGTATGACCGTTCCGGTTGATTCCGCAATTACACTAAAAGCTTTAGAACTACTCGGAAAATAATCAATAAAAATCCTCACCAATGCATCTGCCAAAAACGGAGACTCACAGTGAGGAAACGAACACACATGCTAGCTTACTAGCAATTATTTTCTAGCCAACCTACGTCATTCGTTTTATTTTGGTTTTTTTTGAATTCCACATTTAGCGCAGTCTCCCTTATTCCGTATGGATTTCAAAGGATGGCCTTCTTTCCTTAGAAAACTTTAACAAAAAAATATTCTCCTTTTCCTTGCAAATGCAAAATATTCATTAACTTTGTATTTCAAAGTAATTTGATATTAAAACTTATTTGCAATGAAACTTTTTAAGAAAGCAAGCTGGATATACTTTCCTACATCAATAACAGGCGCAATAATCAGTTTGGGTGCAATTGGCTCCAATATCTGGTTTTTCGTAGTTATTGACAGCAATTCTCATTCCGCTAGCGATACACTTATATCCCTTTTGCCATATATGGTGAGCATTTGGGTGATATATGGTTTCATTGCTTCCAATTGTTCAGATAACGCGCAAAAAATCAAAAAAAATGAAAAAATCAACAACAATGCATCCCGACAACTTCGCAACAGCGACAGGATTGATACTTATGGCGGTACCCTCTTTATTCTGGCTGGGTATTTTTTTAACGGTATTTTTTGAAAAACCGACCATTATGGAACATATCATGATCCCGGTTGACAGAGTTTCCTCCCTCCTCACCCTAATGATCATGGTGGGGTTGCCAATTATTACCATTTTGGTAAATCTGAAGGCCATGATCCAACTGAAATATTCGGCACAACGCGACAATATCGTTACAGATATACAATTTAAAGGAACATTTTTTCAAATTATATTACTCATCTATGCTACTCTAAGCATTCTAGTGACGTTGTATTTTGCGTTTTTTGAAAACTTTAGATTTTACTCCGATAATAATATTTACTGATGAAAAATGCATGGTTATATGCAGTCTTGATCTGGATCACTTCTGTTTTGGCAGGAAGTTTTTTTTCCTCTTTATATTTAGATCTGGGGGAGGAAGATGGGTTTAATACTATTTTTGGATCTTATCTATTTATCATCTGCCTTTCGGGCATTAACAGCATACCTACTGTAATAATATTCGCCATAGGATTAGAAGTATTTTCCAAATTTAATATAAGCAGAAAGAAACTGTTTGTTATTATTTGTTTACAGTCATACATCTTATGTTTCCTTACCTTATATATATTTTTTTTCGATAAAAATGACCTTTCACAAACTCTTTTTAATCCTTTCATTTGGGTCATTTTTTCCTTTTACAGCATTGGTCTTACCACAGGAATTTTTGTTTTCCCAAAATGGTTTATTTCAAAACCTTCAAACCAAACATCTGAAGTGTAAAACTATTTTAAACGCCACATAAAAAGCAACCATTCCATAAAATAAACAACCTATAAATTACCGCGATACCTGTCTAAATACTAAATACAAATTACTAACTACTTAATACTAACCACTAACTACTAACTTATGAATCTCGTAACCACACTACTTCAAAACCGCACACAATTTGTAACCGAAATAAGATCATCCGACGATCTTAAAAAAAGAATAATAAGTCTTACCATAACCGGTGCAGTTGCGTTTGGCACGTATGGATTTATTATTGGTTTGCATGAAAATATCTTATATGCCCTGGCAAGTATGATAAAATTGCCCTGTTTATATCTCATCACCCTCGCCATTTGTATGCCGGCCTTTTTTATTTTCGACAGTTTTATCGGGTCCAAATCAAGCATGTTGCAATCGATCGCTATCGCCTTAACTGCAACATGTATTATCGGAATATTATTGGTTGGATTTGCACCGGTAACACTTCTTTTTTTAATTACAAATAATAATGATGCAGTATTTCAATTTTTAAATGTTATATTTTTTACGATCTCCGGACTGGTTGGCGTTCGTTTTTTTTATTACACCATTTTAAGTGACAGTAACGAAGATATTTTATTATATAACAAACGAAGAACAGTAGTTCGAATTTGGATGGTATTATACGCCTTTGTTGGCACCCAACTCGCCTGGACCCTCCGCCCCTTCTTTGGTGCAGCAAGTGAAAAATTTGTTTTCATCCGAGAAATAAAAGGAAATTTTTATTCCAATTTACTGAAGATCATTTCGGATATGATGCAGTGATGGAGGGCATGAATCGTGAGGCGTGAGTCCGGAGTTAACATTTAACTCGGATCAAAATCATTACCCACTTAATTGCCATAGGTCAATGGTCAGACATAAAGCATTCCGCTAACACGAATGCCACTCACCACTCACTATTCACCACTCACCAAATAGCCCTTGGTCAGAAATAGATGCATCAACCTATGAGGGCATACTCATTACTCATCACTCATTCCTCATTGCATAAATATTACAAAAATCTTCACTCGGAGCTTTCTGCCCACTGCCACTGCCACTCTCCACTGCCTTCTGCCACTCACTACTCACCACTCACCAAATAGTCCTTGGTCAGAAGTAAATGCATCAACCTATGAGGGCCTACTCATTACTCATCACTCATTCCTCATTGCATAAATATTACAAAAATCTTCACTCGGAGCTTTCTGCCCACTGCCACTGCCACTGCCCACTGCCCACTGCCACTCACTACTCACCACTCACCAAATAGCTCTTGGTCAGAAGTAAATGCATCAACCTATGAGGATCTACTCATTACTCATCACTCATTCCTCATTGCATAAATATTACAAAAATCTTCACTCTGAGCTTTCTGCCCACTGCCACTGCCCACTGCCACTCACTATTCACCACTCACCACTCACCAAATAGCTCGAAGTAAATGCATCAACCTATAAGGATCTACTCATTACTCATCACTCATTCCTCATTGCAGAAATATTACAAAAATCTTCACTCTGAGCATTCCGACCACTGCCGCTGCCCACTGCATATTCTCCATTCTCCATTCTCAATTCTCAATTCCTCCCCTATCTTTGCGGCGAAATGACTTTTGTGCTGTCGCTGCTTGTAGACCTTAGCACTCCTTTTAAGGAGCCGGTTATCATTTTTACAATTGTTTTGTGTATTATTTTATTGTCACCGGTTTTACTCAATAAATTGCGCATTCCGTCAATTGTAGGGATGATAATTGCGGGAGTTGCAATTGGTCCGCATGGATTTCATTTGTTGGAAAGAGATGGTGCAATTGTTTTATTCGGAACTGTTGGGTTATTGTATATCATGTTTCTGGCAGGACTAGAAATAGAGATGACGGGTTTTAAGAAAAATGCGACCAAAAGTACCGTGTTCGGACTTTTAACATTTATTGTCCCATTTATTATCGGATATGTTGTGTGTAAAAATTTACTGCACCTCGAATTAATTCCTTCCCTTATCACAGCGAGTATGTTTTCTACACAAACACTCGTAGCATATCCAATTATAACACGATTGGGAATTACAAAGGCCCGACCTGTAAGTTTAACAGTTGGAGGTACTATCATTACTGATACAATCGTATTATTATTATTTTCCGTGATCACCAATTTTTCACTGGCTAAAACAGATAGCATTTTTTGGGTTCGTTTAGCTATATCGGTAATTACTTTCGCATTTATAGTTTTATATGTATTTCCTCTCCTCGCTAAATGGTTTTTTCGCAAACTGGAGGGAGAGGGTGGATCACAATTTATTTTTGTTTTAACTATTGTGTTTCTGGCGGCATTTTTATCGCAACTTGCCGGATTGGAACATATTATCGGAGCCTTCTTAGCCGGTATTGCACTTAACAGATTAATTCCACATCAGTCGGCACTCAAAAACAGATTGGTTTTTGTGGGGAACAATATTTTTATTCCATTCTTTCTGATCAATGTGGGAATGATTATTAATTTAAATGTATTGTTTAATGGAACCTATGCACTTTATGTAGCCGGAGTTTTAGTTGTAGTTGCATTATCTACAAAATACCTCGCTGCTATTATTACACAAAAGATATATGGTTTTACACGCAATGAAGGAAATTTAATATTCGGATTAAGTACTGCTCACGCTGCTGCAACGCTTGCAATTATTTTGGTAGCTTTTGACCTCGGATTATTAAATGAAAATATTCTCAACGGAACAATTATTGTAATATTAGTGAGTTGTTTGGTGAGTTCCTTTGTTACGGAAGCTGCAGGAAGAAAATATGTAATTGCCCAAAACAGAAAAATTGATACCGACCCCGAAATATTGGAACGCATTTTAGTGCCGGTTGGAAATCCCGACTCAGCGCATAATTTATTGGATCTTGCTTTATTGATAAGAAATCCCATATCAAAAGAACCAATTTATCCACTTGCCGTAATTGAAGATGATGCAGATACAAGAGAAAAAATATTGCGCAGCAAACGCGGATTGGAACTGGCTGCTGAACATATTTCTTCAGCAGACACTTCCGTTCAGATACTTACGCGGGTTGATGTAAATATCGCATCCGGTATTTCCAGGGCCATTAAAGAATTGGGTATAACAGAAGTGGTAATGGGTTGGCATGAAAAAACTACCACCAGCGATAGAATATTTGGTTCTTTATTACATAATATTATTCATGGTAATGAACAAATGTTATGGATAAGTAAAATAATTAAACCGGTAAATACTTTTAATAAAATTGCGATATTAATGCCCCCGAATGCAGAATTTGAAAGTGGATTTTTTCGGTGGTTGGAAGGCATTAATCAATTATCCAAACAAATTGGAGCCCCTTGTATTTTTTGGGGAGAACGCAAAACACTTGAGTTGATTGATGGTATTAATGCAAAAAATTTCAAACTGGATGCTACCTACAGCGAATTTACCGATTGGGATGACTTTAAAAGTATTGCCAATGCACTCACCCCCGACCACCTGTTTATAGTGGTAAGTGCGCGACAAAAAAGTGTTTCTTATATCTCTTCACTGGAACAAATTCCAACTAAACTCAACAAATACTTCGAACCCTTCAGTTTCATTTTACTTTTTCCATTTCAATCTGAATTTAATACTTCAGATATTAATTTTCAGTATTCCGTTTTATCCCCCTCTCCCTTTAAAGAAAATTTTGAACGAATAAATACGATAGGGAAAATAGTTTACAAGGCCTTTACCTCAACAGGCTCGAAAAAGAAAAAGTAAATTGACAACAATCAATATCTCCGGATTAACTTATTGTGAATTTTTACGATAAGTTCTTGGCTGACTTTTTACTTGTGGACTTTCATTACAGTTTATTGCGCGTTATGAAATACAGGTGCAAATCAAGATATATTCCCATCCCACCAAATAAAATTTGCAAATTTTTAGTAATATTGTTTGTCCTAAGTAAGCCCTTTAGAATCATTAATTAGTGAAAATAAAGCAATTTTAAATAATGCATAAACCAACAAACACCTAAACCCAAATATTATGAAAATATCTGTAAAATCGGTATTAGTGATAATACTACTTGCATTTAATCAATTATCCATAGCCCAGACCAATGAAGAAAAAGCCTATGAAAAGGGCATGAAAGCCATAGAGTTAATGGACAAAGGAAAAATTGAGGAAAGTATAACACTTCTTGAAGAAGCCCAAAAACTTGACCCAAACAGGTTTGATTACCCCTATGAACTGGCGTATGCCCATTATTTACAAAAAGACTATAAGGGAGCAATTAAAATTTTAGAAAAAGTGGAAAAACACAAGGATGCAACTGCTCAACTTTTTCAATTATTAGGTAATAGTTATGACAATATCGGGAAACCGGAAGATGCTATTGAAATGTATGAAAAGGGAATAAAGAAATTTCCCGATGCAGGAAATTTGTATTTAGAAATGGGGATTATGCAGATGGGGTTAAAGGAATACAATAAAGCATTAGAATATTATGAAAAAGGAATTGAAGTTCACCCGCAATTCCCATCAAATTATTATTGGGCCGCAAAAATATTTTGCAGTTCATCAGAAGAAGTTTGGGGTATGATATACGGAGAAATATTCATGAACCTGGAACGCAATAGTAAAAGAACTGTAGAAATTAGCAAATTGCTTTATGATACCTATAACAGCGAGATACAATTTACCAGTGACACAACTATATCTTATAGTTTTAGTCAAAATGCAACAATAAACATCGGTAACCTTTCTGACCCGACAAAATTTAAATTGCCTTATGGAATTGGCGTGTATGAACCTACCCTTATGTTATCACTGCTGTCGGTGAGAGCAACTGATATAAATTCCCTTGATACAATCAGGAGTATTTTTGTAGATAGTTATTTCAGTAATAAACACAACGAATCGTACCCGAATCCTCTTTTCAGTTACCAAAAACAAATAAAAGATGCCGGACATATGGAATCATACAACCATTGGATTTTAATGCAGGGAGATCTTGATGGATTTGACAAATGGTATGCCGCCAACGAAAATAAATATGACAATTTTATTAAATGGTTTGAAGAAAACGCGATGGAAATAAATGAAGAAAATAAATTTTACAGAGCACAATATTGATCAGGTAGAAATTTGTATTGAATACAGGTTAAACGATTCCTAACTATGTAAACCGTGAAAACAAATAAACAACAAACAAATTTTTAAACCATTGTCAACAAAAAAAACATTAAATTCTTTTCAATTTTATTAAGTTAAGCATTACCTTATGAAAACATGTTTGATTTTTATTTTTAGCATCTTTACCTGTAAAGTTGGATTTTTACAGTCGTACGATTCTGTTGCAAATTACCATTATAAAAATGGAGAGCCTTTAATAAATTGTACCGATTCTAATGGGCAAAAACAGGAATTTTGGATTGATTATAAAATTTTTCAGCTAATAAAAGTTCAGGATAATTATTTAATGCAAGGTTATTTCACCTCCATTTATAAGGTAGCACAGGGGTCATACAAAAACAATAAAAAATCAGGTATTTGGGAATATTACAAGGGCCCGGAATGTGCAATTAATACATACAAAACGGAAAATTATTATGACGATGGTTCTGTTGAGGAATGGAAAAATGAATACTCCACCGTTACCTATTTTTCCAACGATTCCAATAAAGTCAGTTCTAAGGTGTTTTTTAAGCGGGATACAATTTTAATTAATTGTGAAAACAAATCAACCTGTTTAGCAACAGTTGGAGGAAAAGAATTAATACATTTCTTATATGCAGATCTTGATTATGAACAATTTCGAATGTATCTTGGTGAATATGAAAGACAAATTCTAAGATTAAAGGAGTAAGAATATTAATCTGTTTTCAGCTACTCATGTCATGATGCTTTCGTGAACAATTAGCTTTAAAAGATATATTTTAAACTGTTCTAAACCTCCCTGTTTTATGGTTTTGGATATTAAGGAAAAGAGTCTAATTTTGAGTTTCCTAAATCACTAAAATCAATATCCATGTCTCCACAAACTACCTTGAATTATCCCCCCTCCCCTGCCAATGTTGATCCTGCGATACTGTTCGTTTCTAAAGATTACAAAAAGGAAGTCACCAAGGTAACCTTTGCAATAATTGCATTCATTATAACATATCTAATACTGATAGCAGTTGTTGCAGGAATTTCTGCACTGAGTTTCTATTTAGGGATATTGGTAATGACTGCAGGAATACATTTTATCACCATAATAGGAGGTTTGGGTTTGATGGCATTATCTGTTATGCTGATCTATTTTATATTCAAATTTATGTTCACAACAAACAAGGTGGACAGAAGTAATCTGATACAAATTACGGAAGCAGAAGAGCATGTATTATTTGAATTTATCCGCAGGATATCGGAAGAAACAAAAGCAGCTTTTCCTAAAAAAGTTTATCTCGCTACAGATGTGAATGCGGCGGTGTTTTACAATTCGGGATTGTGGAGCATGTTTTTTCCGGTTCGCAAAAATCTAATGATAGGATTAGGTTTGGTAAACAGTTTAAATACCAGTGAATTAAAAGCTGTATTGGCACATGAATTCGGACATTTTTCACAACACAGCATGAAACTTGGATCTTATGTGTACAATGTAAATAAGATCATTTACAATATGCTTTATGAAAATGAAGGTTATAGTTCCACATTAAATTCATGGGCGCAAATTCACGGAATATTTGCTTTGCTTGCAAACCTTACTGTTTATATCGTTCAGGGAATTCAATCAGTGCAAAAACAAATGTATAAACTGGTTAATAAAGCATATTTGAGTTTATCGCGGCAAATGGAATTTCATGCAGATACCGTTGCCGCATCAGCCAGTGGAACTAATAATATAACAAATTCTCTCTACAAAATCGATATGGTGCATTCCTGTTTTCTGAGACTAATGGACTTTTACAATTCCATTTTAGGGGATAATAAAAAACCCGAGAATATATATCCTCAACTGGCAGAGGTAGTAAAATATACCAGTATACAAATGGGTGTAGAATTAAAAAATGGATATCCTGTTGTAGACTCTTCAACCTTTAGCCGTTTTAATACATCGCGTATTGTAATCAAAGACCAGTGGGCATCTCACCCTGATAATCAGGACAGAGAAAAATATTTATTAAAATTTAACCTGTCCGCCGAAATTGATAATTCACCTGCATGGAATTTATTTCAAAATGCAGAACAATGGCAAAAACAGGCAACTGACATCATTTATACAAATGCGACTTTCAAAACTACACCTCATCTGTTCAATGTAAACCAATTTAAATCCATGTATGAGGATAAATTAAAAGAAAACTATTTCGACAAGGCCTACAGTGGGTATTACGATGGCAGGGATATCAAAGAATTTGATCTGCAGGAAGTTCTTAGGATTTCTGAGATTGTTTTCAATTCAACATTCGACAATATTTATTCGGATGTTACCATAGAAATTCCTTATAAAATAAAGGGAATCACTTCAGATTTAAATATTTTATCGCAATTGGAAACACCAGGACATCCAATAAAAACCTTTGAATTTGAAGGAACAAAATATACAAAATACGACATTCCCAATTTGCGCAAATTTTTACAGGAAGAACAAGATATTTTAAATGGGGAGTTATTGGAAAAGGACAAAAATATATTTTACTTTTTCTATAATAAAGCAGGAGCTCATGATCGGGAAAACCTTACCGCAGCATATACACGTATGTTTCAAACAGACAAAAAACATTTGGAATACGTTGAATTTTCAAACCAGCTTGATGAAGTTTTACATCCCATTTATACACAAAATCTATCCCGGGATGCTGCTGTTAAAGCTTCTTCGATACTAAAGATAAAGGAGATCCCGTTAAAAAGAATTTTATCTGAAATTCTTGCGGAAGAAAACATGCAAATTTTTATTAGTAATGAACAACGCATTAAAATGAATGATTTTCGAAATACTACTTTAGAGTATATTACTGATCTTGGTTATCACGAAACCAATCTCGACACGCTGCACAATATTTTCATGGAAACTCAAAATATTTTGGGAAGAAAAGCATTCAGGGATGAAAATGAAATGTTGTTATTACAATTAACCATTTGCAATAATTAATCACTGAAATTTATTTATGTCTCAAAAGAAAACAATTACCTTGCCTATCGCAATTTTAATATTACTGATAGCAGGAATTGTTGGGGATATATTATTATATCTGCATGTTCACGAATTTGATAGTATTGTGAGAATTGTAACCGGTTTGGGAACTACTGCAGCATTAATTATTTTATTGAAAGAAGGTGTATTTATAAAATCGAAATTATTTTTATCATTTACAATCCTTTTCATTTTGGCAACAACAATAGGACTGTTATTTAAAATACTTCACTGGGCAGGCGCTGATCTTTTACTATTAATCGGATTGACAGGAATCCCCTTCGTTTATACAATCCACTTCCTGCTTAAAAAAAATAAAAATTTACCCGACTATTTAAAAGTTATTTGGATACTGTTGCTTTCCATGGGATTAATGTTTACTATTTTACACTGGCAATATGGTAATTTGGTGTTACAGGCCCAGGCGATCTTGTTTTTAATACAATATGTGGTTTTTGTAATTCGCTCAATCAAAATTGACCGTATGAATAAAATTGCATAACGAAAAATTTTCACCTTCAAATCGCTTAATATAGGTTATCCAAATTATTTACAAAAAAAAAGACCGGAAAAATTTCCGGCCTTCAGGGGTGAATGATGGGGCTCGAACCCACGACCCTCGGAACCACAAACCGATGCTCTAACCAACTGAGCTACAATCACCATTTATTGGTGGGCAAAGGTAATCCAAAAAAGTGGATTCAGAAAATGAAAATATTGGTGTAAGATTTTCAAAAAATCTTTACAAAATCGCAATTTGCGCAGCTTTTCAAGTCAGAAAAAGATATGTAACTAAATGGTTACCTATACTTCAGCATACCATTTTGTCACCTGATTCCAATCTACTACATTCCAGAAATCGGTGATATAATCAGCGCGTTTATTTTGGTGTTTGAGATAATAAGCATGTTCCCAAACATCAATAGCCAAAATAGGTTTCGTGCGTTGAGGCATAATATCCATTACAGGGCTATCCTGATTAGGGGTTGTAATTATACTTAAACTATTTTCCTTGTCCTTCACTAACCACGCCCATCCTGAACCAAAAACTCCGGTTGCCGATTTGGCAAATTCCACTTTAAAATTGTCGAAAGAACCCCATTTGGTATTGATAGCAGCCGCTAAAGCATCACCAGCCTTTGAATCTTTAGCAGTTGGCGACATTAATTTCCAGAAAAAACTATGGTTATAATGGCCGCCACCATGATTTCTAACCACACTCCGCGCTGATTCGGGCAGTCCATTAATATTAGTGATAAGATCCATCAGCGATTTATGCTGCAATTCAGCCGTTTTTGCTACCGCTTCATTTAACTTTGTAATGTAGGCCTGATGGTGTTTGCTGTGGTGGATAGTCATTGTTATAAGGTCGATATACGGCTCCAAAGCACCATAATCGTAACCCAGGTTCGGCAATTCAAACGCCGCATGCACAGGATTAATTTCGCGAGGCAAATTTTTATCCGCAGCTGCCAGATCCTCTATTTTTAAAGAATTGAAAACGCCTAAACCCAACGCTGCTACTGCGCCTTTCTTTATAAAAGCCCTGCGCGAATTTTTATTTGAATTTTCCATATAAAAAATTGTTTTTTAGTAAAGTAAAGTCTAAAAATAAACATTATTCATGTTTTTGATTGTAAAAATTTCGCAAAGGGATTAATTACCTTTACAACTATAGCAATGAACGCCAAAAAGGATACTACACAATTGCAGGTAGAGGGAATGACCTGTTCAAATTGTGCACTCGGAATAACCAGATATCTGGAACAAAAAGGTCTTAAAAAAGTAAATGTGAATTTTGCTACCGGTGAGGTGTACTTTGACCTGAACGGCGAAAAGAATCTGGAAAGTGTTATCACAGGAATAAATAAATTAGGATATAAGGTTATAACAGAATCTGGAACAGAAGAAAAAAAGAGCCTACTGAATTCAACGGAGAGAAAATTTTTCATTTCTCTGATCTTTACGATCCCGCTCTTATTATCTATGATTCCGGCATTAAAATTTTTGCATGATCCCTTAATTCAATTATTATTATGCACTCCGGTATATATTATTGGAGCCCTACATTTTGGAAAAAGCGCGATAAGCTCTCTGAGAACCGGTGTCCCCAATATGGACGTTTTAATTATTACAGGAAGTACGGCAGCATTTATTTACAGTTTATATGGATTCATTCGTGGGCTTGGGATGGATTATATGTTTTTTGAAACCGCAGCAAGCATCATCACGCTTGTTTTACTTGGTAATCTTCTAGAACAAAGAAGTGTAAAACAAACAACAACAGCTATTCGTGAATTAAAACAATTACAACCTGAATTAGCAAAAAAAGTGATGTTCGATCTTTTAAGTGGTTTAGATCAGGTGGAAGAAATTCCTGTACATCAATTACAAAAGAATGATATCGTTTTAGTGAATACCGGTGATAAAATACCTGCCGACGGAATAATAATTTCAGGCGAAAGTATTGTCGATGAATCGATGTTGACCGGAGAAAGTATTCCGCTCAAAAAAGGGAAAAACGATGCTGTAACAGGCGGCACAATAAATTTGGATGGTTTTCTGAAAATAAAAGTAACAGCTACGTCAGAAAATTCAATTCTTGCATCCATTATTGAACTGGTAAAAAAGGCACAAACGGATAAACCCACCATACAAAAAACTGCAGATAAAATTAGCAGCATTTTTGTTCCGGTTGTAATTGGAATTGCATTGGTAACTTTTATTATTGCCGCATTTATATTTAATATTTCCCTGGAAAGGTCGTTGATGCAAAGCATAGCTGTTTTAGTAATTGCTTGTCCCTGTGCGATGGGACTAGCAACTCCAACAGCTATTATGGTTGGATTAGGCCGCTCAGCCAAAAACGGAATTTTAATTAAAGGTGCAAATACTGTTGAAACTTTTGCAAAAACAGCAGTGGTGGTATTCGACAAAACCGGAACACTTACAACAGGTAATTTTAGTGTATCCGGATTAAAGATTTATTCGGGTGAGGAAAAAGAAATATCGGATATAATTTATGATTTGGAAAGCAGATCGTCACATCCAATTGCCCGTTCATTAGTTGTCAATTTCCCATCTGTTGCAAATATGTCGTTTACCAAAACAGAAGAGGTAAAAGGTGCAGGAATGTTAGCGGTTGACAAACAGAACAATACTTATGGTGTAGGTTCTTCTTCCTTATTTAGGGATTTGCATTTACAGAGACATGATATTTATGTTGTGAAAAATAATATTTTACTTGCAGGATTAAATATAAAAGATGAATTAAAGCCGGATGCAGCAGAAACAATAAGTTATTTCAAATCAAAAAATATTAAAACAATTTTGTTGAGTGGCGATTCTGAAATAAAATGTAAAGAAATTGCGGCCTCTATTGGTATTGATGAGTATTACAGCAAACAAACGCCTGCTGAAAAACTCATTAAAATAAAATCGCTAACAGAGTCCGGTATTACTACAATGGTAGGCGATGGAATAAATGATTCGCCTTCTCTGGAGATGGCACATATCGGAATTTCGATGAGCAATGCTACACAAATAGCGATCAATTCCGCACAGATCATTTTATTGAACGGGAATTTAACACATCTGGTTACGGCACATCAATTAAGTATCCTTACCTTAAAAACAATTAAACAAAACCTTTTCTGGGCATTCTTTTACAATGTGATCGCAATTCCCGTTGCGGCGGTTGGATTATTAAGTCCGATTATTGCAGCACTTTCTATGGCATTTTCCGATGTATTTGTAATTGGCAATTCCATACTTCTGAAAACAAAAAAAACAAGTTAAGCGGTCGGAATGAATATGAAAACTTTAAGTCCGACTACAGCCATGCAATTTTTTCAAATTGCGCGTTATGGTGCACTTGTTCTTAGTTCCATATTGCTTACAAAGAGCAGTTTAACCCAGGATGATATCGGTCATTATGAAACATTTATACTGATGTCGGGGACACTTAGTTTTTTTTGGGTGAACGGCATCATGCAAAATTTCTTATCACAGTTTCATAAAACTGAGAATAAGAAATCGTTAATTACTAATACTGCAATCATTTTATTGGGATTTTCTTTGTTAGTGATAGTAGTATTAATTTTCGTTAAACAACCCATTCTCGATTTATTTAAATTTGAGATCAGCGGAAATGTTTTTATATTATTTCTACTTTATTTCCTGTTTAACAATCTTACCTTTCTTACAGATTACCTTTTTCTGGCAAAGGGGAAAAGCAAGACCCTAATTTATCTCGGAATATATCATCTACTGTTTCAAACTACCTTACTGGCACTTCCTGCTTTTTTATACGGCAGTTATAATATGGTAATTAATGGCTTAATAGTTTTCATAAGCATAAAATTCATCATCACCCTTATTTTTTTATTCAAAAATGGTTCCTTAACTATAGATACAAAATTGATACGCACATTTTTAAATTCTGCCTCCCCATTAATGCTCGCTTTTTTTTTAGGAGGAATGGCAATTTATGCAGATGGTATAATAGTGAATAATTTTTACGACAAGGCAACCTTTGCAATGTTTCAATATGGAGCTCGGGAATTCCCATTGTCGTTATTACTTGCAAATGCCTTCAGTGCCGCTATGGCCCTTCAGGTTTCAAAAGATCCACAAAATATTGAGTTGGTGAGATCAGGTTCACTTAAATTGATCAGACAATTATTTCCGGTATGTATAGTGTTGATCATCATAAGTCAGTGGATCTATCCCATCATATTTAACCCGAATTTTAAGGAGAGTTATATATATTTTAATATTTATTTGTTGCTTTTAATTCCCCGAATGGTATTCCCACACTCCATTTTATTGGGTTTGGGGAAAACTAAACAAATTTTAACCGCTTCGCTGATAGAATTTATACTCAACATTTCCATAAGCCTTACTTTAATGCAACTTATCGGTTTGCAGGGAATTGCTTATGGAACTGTAATAGCATTTGTTGTGAATAAATTGTTATTGGCAAATAGTCTCAAAAAGAATGGAGTGCAATTAAAACAATATATTCCGTTAACCCAATTATCGGCGTATAGTATTATATTAGTAGCTGTATTTATTGTATTTACGTATTTTATAAAATAACAATGTCGGGGAAAGAAAATATTAAAATACTTGGTTGGTTAACTGTAATTTTTATAACCTTGTTGTTTATATGGGGATATTCTTATGGACACAACAATAGCATTCAACTTATTCCCTATGCGCAATATCTAAACGACAATTCGTTGTTTCCGAATGATTTTTTTATTCAGAATGCAGCTAAAGATTTTCCCAATGAAAGGTCTATTTTTATTTTATTGATCAAGCCATTTGGTGCATCCATGGAATGGGTTGTTTTTATTGAGTATTGTATTTTTAGTCTCTTTTTACTTTTTGCACTGTTTAAAATTGCATATTTTTTTCTGAAAAATAACCTTTATGCTTATGCATCCATAATACTTTTATTTTTTCCCTTATTATTTCATACACTGGGGTTGAATGAATTATATAGTTCAGAATTCAGTTCCACGCTTGCTTCTGATACATTTTCCGCATGGGCGATATTGGCCTGGCTGCGCGGAAAAAATGTTCTGGTTTACATTTTTCTAATTATAGCCACCTTATTTCATCCACTGGCAGGCCTTCAGGTGTTTTTGCTGATTTCGGGCACTTTATTTATCAGTGCAATTCAACTTCGCTCACTCAAAACCTATTTTAAAAATATATTTCCATTAGTTATAGCTTATGTATTTACCGCCGGCCTGTTTATATATTCTCTAAATGGCAGATTAAATGATGTACCCTTTGATTCTGCTGATTTTTTTCGCATATTTTTCGTGTTTCGCAATGCACATCATTATATACCATCACAATTTGTATTAAAAGATATAATTATTTTAACTCCACTTTATTTACTTACGCCAATATTAATTTACAGGTATAATAAAAAAGTTTTCCTATTGAGTTTAATAATTCTTATAGGCTGTTTATTTTATATAATTGGAGTAGAAGTATTCAATAGCCCACTTATTGCATTGGCACAATGGTTTAAAACAACAATTTGGTTAGAATTTTTCGGAGTGTTAGCTGTGCTGTTATTTATTCGCCACAAAATTCCACTGCTGAACCAGGCTAAAAGGGTGAAACAATTTTTTGTTTTAGTTACTATTATTTGTGCAGCTTGGGTTTTATTCGTTTTTCCGGGTTTGCCTGTATTAAAAAAAGATATTGCCTACGAATTCCCATTTTACACAAAAATGACTGCGGAAATTGATATCAGTATTCAGGCAAGTAAATTAACTCCAACCAATGCCTTATTTATTCAGCCCTGTAGTTTTGACGAATTAAAAAATTACGGGCAACGAAGCTCTTATGTCGACTATAAAGCTTTAACACATACCAAAAGTTTTATAAAGGAATGGGCGGAAAGGTTTGAGGATGTTTATGGAGTAAAGGCCCTAACCTCAACAGAGATAAGTTTTGATGCAATGGATTTGGCTGACGAGAACTTTCTTAAAATAACCCCTGAAAAACTCGAAAAATTAAAAAGTGAAAAGGGTATTACCCATATTATTATCCCCAACGAAACAGTGCTGCCCTTTAAACTAATAACCGGCAATGCAGAGTATACCATTTATGAATTATAACTTTACAGCAATAAAATCGCATCATGTACCACGGAATCGCATTTCAAAGTCTAATACCCGTCAGATCTAAACCAAATCATGCAGCAGAGCAGGTAACGCAATTGCTGTTTGGTGAACTATACGTTGTGCATGAACAAAAAGAGAACTGGTTAAGAATAAAGACCGATTTTGATCAATATAGCGGTTGGATACATGAGAAACAACATTGTATTCTCAGTGATGTTGAAACAGAAAAGCTTATGAAATCGTCAAAGTCGGTAGCGGCAGAATTAGTTTTCACAATTACCAACAACGATAAAAGTTTTCCCATTTTAATAGGAAGCACTTTATATGATTTTGACGGAATGAATTTTAAACTTGGAAAAGAAAAATTCGTTTATTCGGGACAGGCAGTAAATGAAAATTTGAACCTGAGCAACGGGGAACATATCAGAAAATTTGCACTCAAATTTTTAAATGCTCCCTATCAATGGGGAGGAAGAAGTCCTTTCGGAATAGATTGTTCAGGATTAACCCAGATCGTTTTTAAATTATATGGAATTAATCTTCCAAGAGATGCATATCAACAAGCGGAAATGGGGAAAACAATTCATTTTATAAATGAAGCCAGGGAGGGTGACTTAGCTTTTTTTGATAATGAAGATGAAAAAATTTCACATACCGGTATTATTTTAAACAATGATCAAATTATTCACGCTTCCGGATCGGTGCGTTTAGATACCATTGATCATTATGGTATTTTTAATAAAGAATTAAAGAAATATACCCATAAACTGCGTATCATAAAACGCGTATTATGAAAATATTATCAGCACAACAAATTCGCGAAACAGATGTATTCACAATAAGGGAGCAACAATTGCACAGCAGCGAATTAATGGAACGCGCTTCTAAAGTATTTAGCAATTGGTTTTCGGCACATTTTAATTTTTTTGAGTCTGTTCAAATTTATTGTGGCACCGGAAACAATGGTGGAGATGGGTTATGTATAGCACGTCACTTAATTTTAAACGGTAAAAAGGTTCAAGTTATAATTGTTGGTGATACAACAAAAGCGAGTGACGATTTTACATTGAATTATACCAGATTTCTAAAAGTTGCACCGGATAAAATCAAATCTTTTGACCAAAGTATATTATTGCCTGTTGCGGATTGCGATTGTATTCTGGATTGTATTTTTGGGACAGGTTTAAACAGATTTCCTGAAGGGATCTACAAGGAAGCCATCACACGTTTAAATAAAACGGATTCTTTTAAAATTTCAATTGATATGCCCTCGGGTTTATTTGCTGATGCACCATCTGAACACCCTTGTGTAGAAGCTGATATTACCTTTTCATTTGAATTGCCAAAACTGAGTTTTTTCTTTCCGGAAAATAAGAAATATATTGGCGAATGGATGATCAAAAAGATAGGGCTATCACAAAATTTTATTGCACATTGCAAAACAAACTTCCATTTTATAATAGAAGAAAATTTAGATGGGATCATTTCGGAAAGAAATACCTTTTCTCATAAAGGAAGTTATGGCCATGCATTAATTATTGCAGGTTCTACGGGCATGACGGGAGCTGCACAACTCTGTGGAATGGCATGTCTCACAACAGGTGCGGGATTAGTAACGCTCTCCTCCGATAAAATAGCAATTGATCATCCGGAATTAATATCGATACCATTTCAGACAATTCAGGAACAAATAAAAAAAGGCAAATTCAACGTTTTAGGAATAGGACCGGGTTTGGGTGCATCTGCTGAAATAGCGGAATTGTTCAAAACAATTTTTCCTCTTATTTCATTCCCAATTGTAATAGATGCTGATGCCCTAAATTGTATAGCCAATAACAAGGAATTATTAACACAGATGCCTCAAAATTCTATTCTTACACCGCATCCGAAAGAATTTGAGCGTTTATTTGGCTCCTATAATTCTTGGGACGAATTGATTGTCTTAATTTCAGAAAATTCAATAAAATACAATTGTATAATAGTTTACAAAAGAGCTTATACTATAATTGCTATGCCTGATGGAAATCTTTACTTCAATTCCACCGGTAATGCAGGAATGGCAACAGCCGGAACCGGAGATGTATTGACGGGAATAATAACCGGATTACTTGCACAAAAATATGCACCAGCAAATGCAGCAATCCTTGGCGTTTATTTACATGGATTAGCAGGTGATATTGCTTTAAATGAAACTGATGGTCAAAATTTAATTGCAAGCGATCTGATTGCACATATTCAAAATGCTTATGCAATTATTTTAGGGGAATAACAACTCACTTAGAATGTATTTTTTATTCTTTATTCGTGCACCTGCCCGACGACTTTGGCAAGCGCGTTCGTGGCTAATTTTTACTTCCGTATTGTGGAGACAAATAGGTTGCCAGGAATGAACAGCCCTCGACCTCACAGGTTTCAAAAACCTGTGAGGTCTGAGGGAAGGAATCCCATCAATAATATTCACTTCCGAATTAGTAGTTGGTGAAGTGAAGAAAAAAGGGTTGCCACGAATGCACGAATGAACAGCCGTAGGGTGGGGTTGTTTGCATATTATTTATTGTTTATTATTTTTTATTCGTGGCTTCGTGGCTTATTTTTTCATCCGTATTGTGGAATAAAAAAGGGTGACGATGTGATTTTTTTCCCTTTAAAAAGTGCAGAAATCGGAAGGAAAGGCAGACTCTTAACTACTCCCCCATTTTTTTGTTGCTGCAATCAACCCATTTGTGGATGCATCATGTGATGTTATCATCTGGTCTGTTTTTAATTCCGGTAAAATTGCTGATGCTAATTTTTTCCCCAGTTCTACGCCCCATTGATCGAAACTGAAAATGTTCCAGATAATTCCCTGAACAAATATTTTATGTTCATAAATAGCGATCAGTGTTCCCAAATTATAGGGTGTTATTTTACTTAATAATAAAGTATTAGTTGGCCTGTTTCCTTCAAAAACACGGAACGGAAAATGAAATTCAATTTCTGTTTCACTAAATCCCTTTGATTTTAGTTCTGCTTTTACTTCTTCCGCAGTTTTTCCATTCATAAGAGCTTCAGTCTGCGCAAAAAAATTGGATAATAAAATGTTATGATGATCCCCTACCTTATTTAAAGAAATTGCCGGGGCAATAAAATCCGCAGGAATAATATCCGTGCCCTGATGCATCAATTGAAAAAATGCGTGTTGGCCATTTGTTCCCGGCTCGCCCCATACAACAGGCCCGGTAGAGTATTGAACCCTATTACCAAAACGGTCAACCGATTTTCCATTACTTTCCATATCGGCTTGCTGAAGGTATGCAGTAAATCGGTGTAAATATTGATCGTAAGGAATAACTGCACAAGTTTTGAAATTAAAAAATTCGGTATACCAAAAACCGAGTAATCCCATAAGCACCGGAATATTATTTTTAAATTCCGTTTTTCTAAAATGTTTATCTGCTGCCTCCGCTCCTTTTAATAGTTGTTCAAAATTTTCATACCCAATTGCAAGACAAATGGACAAACCAATCGCGCTCCATAAACTATATCTTCCTCCTACCCAGTCCCAAAATCCAAACATATTATTTTTATTGATGCCAAATTCTACAACTTCTTTTTCTGCCGTGGATAATGCAACAAAATGGTCAGCAATAAATTTTTCAGCCAGAGCAGAATTCATAAACCAATTTCGCGCAGTGTGCGCATTGGTCATGGTTTCCTGCGTAGTAAAGGTTTTAGATGCAATTAAAAACAACGTTGTTTCAGGATCTAATTTATTTAATGTTTCAGTGATATGCGTGCCGTCAACATTAGAAACAAAATGTATATTTAAATGCGGAACCTTATAATGTTTTAAGGCTTCACAAACCATGTATGGACCAAGATCAGACCCACCTATTCCAATATTTACAATGTCGGTAAATCGTTTTCCTGTATATCCCGTTAATTTTCCGGAAAGAATATCGTTGGAAAATAATTTCATTTTTTCCTGCACTTCGCGAATTCCGGGAATAATGTTTTCATTATCTACATAAAGGCTTTCCTCCGAAAAATTTCTCAAAGCTGTATGTAAAACTGCTCTGTTTTCCGTTTCATTGATTTTTTCCCCGTTAAACATTGACTCAATTGCATCAGGAAGTTTTAATTCCTCCGCCATTGAAATCAACTGCGCAATAATAACATCATCCATTCTGTTTTTGGAGTAATCGAAAATCAATTCTTCCAGTTGAATGTTGAATTTTTCAAAACGAAGTTTATCTGCTAAAAAAATATCACGCAAATGTTTATTCTTTATCCTTTCAAATTCAGTAACTAATTTTTGGTAGGACCGCGTTTCTTTAAAATGTATTTTTGGAAGCATTTTTTATGGCGCTATTTTTTGTTTTTATTAATATGATATTCTGCTAATTGGGTAATTGGAGATTTTATTATTTTACCAATCTTTAAATTATTTTTTGAACATAGTTCATTTAATTTATCATTAAAATAAAACGCCACTGATCCAACAAAATGTATTGGCAATGTGGAATGTTCCTTAAATCGCTGAATATAAATTCGCAAAAAAATCTTCAATCCGTTTGAAATAATATTTTCGAAATAGATATGTTTTATATTTTCAGTATAAAATGGAAGAAAAGAAGCAATAAATTCGTTGGGGAATGACTCTTTATAAACTCTTTGGATTACATCTGCTCTCGTTATTTCAAATTTCTCCATGAATTTCACTGTAAGATCCCGAGGTAATTCACCATAAAAATAATCCCGCAATAGTATTTTTCCGAAATAATTTCCACTGCCTTCATCACCTAAAATATACCCCAGACTATAATCTGCTCCGGTAATTTCATCGCTTGTAAATAAACAGGCATTTGAACCCGTTCCCAGAATTGCTACAATAGCCGGCTTATCCCCGCAGGTGGCGTACACGGCTGCTTCCATATCGGATTTTACTGCTATTGTTGCATTTGTAAAAAAGGAATGCAGCATGTTCTGCATTCTGTGCAAATTATTGGAACCTGAACATCCTGCACCATAAAAAAATAGCTCCAAATGTGATTCACAAAGTGCTGTTAATTGAATTTCCTCTTTTAATTCTTTAACAATCTTTTCATCTGTTAAAATATTAGGGTTTAGACCCTTTGTAGAAAATGTTTTAATTATTGCATTATCCTTATCAATTAATACCCAATCCGTTTTTGTAGATCCGCTGTCTGCAATGAGTTTCATTCCAATAGTATTTTTAGTATTGATCAACAGCGTTGTGTTATTATTTTTTCATGAACAAAACTTTATCTATGCGTGTAGAATCCATATCTAAAATTTCAAATTCATATTGTTTCCAGTCGAGTTTCTCTCCTTCTTCAGGAATTCGTTCCATTTGATGCAAAATAAATCCCGCCAGCGTATTGTATTCCAGTTCATCCAACATTTCAAATTCATCTTCCATTTCAAAATATTTAATAAAATCGTAAAACGGAAGCGCAGCATCTACCAAAAAAGAACCATCTTCGCGCGGAATAATGGAATATCCGGGCAAATTCAATTCATCAAATTCACCTACAAGCGCTTCCAGAATATCGTTGATGGTTACCATACCCTGTGTTCTGCCATATTCGTCCACAATTAATGCATAGTGTATCTTCGACTCTTTAAATTTAGCGAGAACGGTATATGCAGTATTATTTTCCGGAAGATACAAAACGGGTTTTACAAGATCGCGCAAATTATTTAAACTCTTTCTCGCATCGGCAATAAAAAGATCTTTGATATAAACTATACCTAAGGCATTATCAAATTCGGTATCACATGCTGGATAAATACTATGTACTTCACTTTCAATATCTGCGAGAATTTTTTCCATTGGTTCGTTTACGTCAAGCCAAATAATATCATCCCTGTGGGTCATTAAACTTCCGATCTTGCGATCACCTAAATGAAATACTCTTTCTACAATATCTTGTTCTATTTCGTCAATTTCTCCTGTATTTGTACCTTGTTGGATCATTGCTTTAATTTCTTCCTCCGTAACCTGATCGTCGCTGGCGGCTTTTACACCAAGAATTTTGATTAATACATCACTCGATCTGGTTAAAAACCAAACAAAGGGTTTTGTGATTCCCGACAAAACCAACATGGGTCCCGCCAATGTCATTGCAATGGGTTCCGGGAAACGCATTCCAATTCTTTTAGGAACCAATTCACCAACAATAAGGGAGAATGAAGTGATGACGATCAAAACTAAAATTAATGCAATAGTACCAGCATATTCCGCGATTACTCCAACATTCAGCAGCCATCCTTCCACGATAGATTTGATCTCCGCTCCTGAAAAAATACCTGTTAAAATACTGATGAGCGTTATTCCAATTTGAACAGTGCTGAGAAATTTTGCAGGTTCATTATGCAATTTCAGCGCTCTTTTTGCCCGAATATCTCCTCTTTTGGCAAGATTATCGAGGCGAATCTTTTTAGCACTCACCATGGAAATTTCACTCATGGCAAGTATACCATTCAACAAAATTAAAACTAAAATAATAAGCAGTTCACTAAGCATAATAGGGCTTAAAGATAAACAAAGTTTGGGTTTATGCTTTTCGGGAATGCTTTAATATCAACATTTTAGGTCTTTAACCTGCAACATAAATTTATAAAAGTGGCGAGATTTTAATACATAAATTATTACAAATATAATATTTCAGACGGAATAAAATTTCAGTCTAAATAAGTCCTGATTTCCGAAAATATTACTCCGAAAGCAGACAAAATAAACTACTTATTGCCGATTAATTTTTATAGGTATAAGCTTTAACAGTATCTACAAAGCACTTCACATTATCTAAGGGTGTATCGGGATATACCCCATGTCCGAGATTAGCGATATGATGTGATCCGAAAAGCTGAAGCATCTCGTTTGTGGCCCGTTTTACTTCCGTAGAATCTGCAAAAAGCACACAAGGATCAAGATTTCCCTGCAATACCTTTTTATTACCGATGATACTTTTTGATTCTGAAATATCCATGTTCCAATCTAAACCTATCACATCACAATTGATATCTGCAAGGGCTTTTCTTGCAAAAAATGCACCTTTTGCGAATACAATTTTTGGAACTCCGTGCACTGCATTGCAAATTTTTTCGATATAGGGCAATGAAAAAGTGTTGTATTGGTGCGGCGATAAAATTCCTCCCCAACTGTCGAACACCTGAATAATATTAACCCCTGCATTTATCTGCGCCTGAAGGTACTTAATGGTTGATTCTGTGATCATTTCGAGCAGTTGATGCGATGCTTGCGGATGCTGATAGAGGAAAGTTCTGGCTTTGGAGAATGTTTTTGAGCCTTTTCCCTCTATCATATAGGAGAAAATGGTCCAGGGAGCACCGGCAAAACCAATAAGGGGTATTTTACTGTTTAATTCATTTTTAAGGAGAACAATTCCGTCTGTCACAAACTTCAGATCCTGGCCAGGTTCCGCGATCTTAAGTTTCAAAATATCTTCCGGTGTATCAATTGTGTTTTCAAACCAAGGGCCCTTCGACTCCACCATTTGATATGGGAGACCCATGGCTTCTGGTATTACGAGAATATCAGAAAACAATATCGCTGCATCTACCCCCAGGGCTTTTACCGGTTGTAGGGTAACCTCACAAACTAACTCCGGATTTTCCACAAGGTTCTTAAAACCTTTCACTTTTTCACGTAAAGCTCTGTATTCAGGTAATATTCTTCCTGCCTGTCGCATTAACCAAACGGGTGGCCTTTCTACTTTTTCTTTATTCGCTGTCCTTAATAAAAGGTCATTTTCCAATTTCATCACACAAAATTACGTTACAATACTATTAAATGGTGTGAATAAGTTTTTGTTCATATTTATTTTTTGAAATTAACTTCGCTCTAAAGTTTTGAATATGAATAACGATATCATTTTTTCTGAGGTAAATATTTTTCAAGGCAAAACTTTGGTATTGAGTGATGTAACCTTTACGATCTCCCATGGTGAATTTGTGTATCTGATCGGAAAAACGGGATCGGGAAAAAGCAGTTTATTAAAAACGATCTATGGCGACCTGAAATTACGCTCAGGAAGTGCTCAGGTTGCAAGTTTCAACCTTTCTACCCTCACTTGGAAAACAGTTCCATTTTTGCGGAGAAAACTCGGTATTATATTTCAGGATTTTCAGTTATTGATGGATAGATCGGTAGATGATAATCTGGAATTCGTATTAAGGGCCACCGGTACAAATGATAGGGCACTTATTCGCCTCAAAATTGATGAAGCGTTAAAACGTGTGGGATTACAATCGAAAGGATTCAAAATGCCACATGAACTTTCTGGTGGCGAACAACAAAGAGTTGTAATTGCAAGAGCAATTATTAATGATCCAATAGCGATAATTGCCGATGAACCAACCGGAAATCTGGATCCTGAAACTTCCGATGATATTATGCAACTTTTGCGGTTTTTAAATAAAGAATACAATACCACAATATTAATGGCAACACATAATTATAATATTCTGGAAAAATTTCCAATGAGGATTTTACGCACCGTAAATGGACAACTTATTCAGGAAGGGGCAGCTGCAACAGTGTAATTATTTTTTTTACCTCTTCAGTATCAGAAAATTCCTTAATTAATTCATATCGTTTACTTATCATTTCAGCAGTAAAGTTCAGCTCCATTGTCTGGGTAATTAATTCAATCATTTTTTGAGGTTCATCTGCCGATAAACAATACTTTTCCAAACCTGTGTAATCAGCCATAATACTGTTCACAATACAGAATCTGCCGTTAAATAAGGCATTGAGTAATTTTAGTTTAATGCCGGTATTCTGAAAAGTTGGGAGTAAATTAATTTGTGCTTCGCTGATAAGTTTATGCATTTGTACACTATCAGGATTTTCAATAATTTTGACATGGTGTAAACCTGAACATACTTTTTTTAATTGTTCAGAAGGATTATTTCCTGCAATTATAAAGGGTATTTGCAAACTATTAAAAATATGTTTCAATAAAAATAGGGCAGCTTCGTTATTTTCACTTACCCCGAGGTTTCCGTGATATAAAATATAAGTGCCTTTTCCCGTTAAACTATTAATTTTTATATTACCATGAAATGGTGCAAGATATTTTACACCCCTAAATTTATTTTGATACTGAGTTGTTTCCTTTGGAGAAATACAAAAAATTGTATCCGCAAATTCTAACACTCTTTCGTATTTAATCAAACGACGATATTCTGCAAAATAATACACCTTTTTTACAAAACCTGTTTCTCTATTAGCAAGGTCGATATAATATTTTGCCTCGTCGTTGTGCATTCGAACCATCCTCAAGCGATTTCTTAAAAATTCATCCGCCAAAAAATAACAACAGTGCAACCCTTCAAATAACACCGGAAAAGTATTTTTCAGTAAGTTTTTTTTGAGTTCTTTATTATTTCTTGATTGAACAATAAAAGGTTTATCAGCTAAAAAACCTTTCCACATTTTATCTCTTTTGTAATAAATTACCTCTTCACAAATTGCATTAAGTTCAGGTGCTTTTCCTCTGCCGTATTCAAAACAATGCAAATGCACTTTTATTCCTGCATCAAAGAGGGCTTTTATCTTGTAAAATACATCTATAACCCCACCGTAGTCCGGAGGAAAGGGTACATCAAAGGAAATAATATTTATATGTTTTTCAACGAATATCATCGTAAAATTTAAGTAAAGATATTTTCTCTTTTTGCCAGTTCAGGTCCCGGGCAGCAATAATACTATTATTTTTAAATGTGGAATATAATGTGGCATCTGACAATAGCCTATTGATACTGCTTGCAATGGTAACCGGTTTAAGGTCATCTATCAGCAATGCTACCTTATATTGATCGTTCAATTTTTTATATTCAGGAAAATTCATGGTTACCTGAGGTAAACCTGCATGTATATAATCAAAAAATTTATTGGAAAGCGAAAAGTAATAACTCAATCCCATATTTTCTATAAAATTTACCCCGAGTTTAGCCTGAAATGTATATTGTTTTAATTCGGCAGGACGAACATAACCCAAAAAACGGATCTTTTTTGCATGAGGTAATTGGGCTGCAAAACTTCTTAATTCTTTAGAGAGATCACCTTCACCAGCAATATACAATTGTGTATCGATGTTTTCCATAGCCAACATTAAATTCTCAAGTCCCCGGCCTTTGTTTAATGCCCCTTGGTATAAAATGAAATTTTGTTTGTTTACATACTGTTCGTTTTCTGACAGAAGTGGGACATTTCTGACAACGATATATGGCTGTTTATATTTTTTGGACAATGTTTCAGCAATAGAATATCCCACCGTATAATTATATTTTATTCGGGGTAATAAAAACCGCTCCAATAAGGTCCACATTTTTTTGATAAGCGGTCTGTCCACGATCTCCGGCAATTCTGTATAATATTCATGCGCATCATACACACAGGGTTTCCTTTTAATCCGCGAATTTAAATAAACAGGTAAAAGCGTATCAAGATCAACGCCGCAATAAATGTCATATTTTTTAAATACCAAATACCAAAATAAACGGAAATTATACTCTAGGTAAAACAATTTGCCTTTTCTGAAAAAAACAGGAAGTCGTATTTGTTTATAAGGTTTGTTTTCAGGCTTTACAGATCTTTTTTTAAAAAAACCAATGAGTGTCACATCATAATATTTACTGCTGAGGGAGGTGCAAATACGCTCCATCCGTTGATCATAAGTAATATCGTTTGTAACAGTAAAAACTATTTTTTTCATGCGCACCAGATAAGAAGATTATCTTTAGTATGTTTTATTTTTTTATTATCCGTTAAAAAACTCAAAGCCTCCGCAACCTTTTCTTTCCTTACCGGCAACTTTAACTTAAATAGTTCCTCCGGCATCATCACCTTTGTTTTTAATTGTTCTTCCATCCACAGAAAAATAAGATCAAATTCTTTTTCCGTTAAATCTAACTTTCCCTTTTCAATGCAAATGTCGCATTGTCCGCAATTTGCTGTTTCCTCATCAAAATAACGCAATAAATTTTTAACTCTGCATTCCGACTTATTTCTTACATATTTGGTAATGGCATTATACCTGTTTTCTGCGGTTTGTTTTAAATGGGCCAACAATTTTTGGTCAATTGCCAATTGCGCCGCATTTACACGCGCTTTTACAAAAGTGAGTTGTGGTTTTGTTTTTACAGGTGTGTATTCTAACATTCCGTGGTCGTGCAAAAAATGGAGTATCTCCATTACTTTCTCAATACTGATAGATAAATGGTATGCAAGTTCCCGTTCGTGAATTGGCATGCTATTATCGAATACACCAGGGGAAGTTCGCAAAATAAGTTTAATTATAGGTTCAAATTGTATATTTTCTATTTGAAATCGATAAATTGTTTCCCGATCAACCGGAATATAGATACCCGACAATTTATTTAATGCATCACTTACATAGATATAATTATTTTGTTCTATTATTTTCAAAGCACTTTTAGTTTCTGCAGGTTTAAGCTGAAATTGTTTACAAAACTCCATGAGGTCGAAATCAAAATTTTCTGCCTCCCCTGCTCCAAATGCCAATTGAAAATAATTCCCTAACTGATGATAAACATTTCTTATAAAAGTGATATCAGGAAATTGTTTATCTAAAAATTCTTTTAGTGCAATAATATCATGTTCATCAAACAATAATCCGGCATAAGCCTTGTACCCATCTCTGCCAGCTCTTCCGGCTTCCTGATAATAAGCCTCCAAACTTTCAGGTATATCCAAATGTACCACAATACGCACATCGGGTTTGTCGATTCCCATTCCAAATGCATTGGTGCAAACAATAACCCTGGTCTTGTTATTGATCCAGTTTTCCTGCCTTGTATTACGCACTTCGTGTTCAAGTCCGGCATGGTAAAAATTTGCACTTATTTTTTTTCGGAGTAAAAATTCAGCAATTTCTTTTGTTTTTTTTCTATTGCGAACATATACCACTCCTGTTCCCGGCACATTTCTTAAAATTTCAATTAATTTTTCTTCCTTGTTATCGGTTTCCCGAACAATAAAACTCAAATTCGGACGCACAAAACTGGAGCGAAATATATTTCTTTTTTTAAATTGTAATTTATCCTGAATATCCTCACACACTTTAGTAGTTGCAGAAGCGGTGAGTGCAATAACAGATACTTTTGGAAACAAAGGTCGCAACTCTGCAATTTGCAAATAAGGTGGTCTGAAATCGTAACCCCATTGAGAGATACAATGTGCTTCATCAATTGCAATAAGATTGAGTTTCATTTTTTTTACCCGTTCCTTAAACATTTCGGTAAGTAAACGTTCGGGTGAGACATACAAAAATTTAATATCCTTATAAACGCAACTATCCAAAGCAGCATCAGTTTCTTTATAACTCATACCACTGTAGATCGCAATTGCTTCAATATTTCTTTTTTTAAGATTATGCACCTGATCCTTCATTAATGCGATGAGCGGTGTAACAACTATACAAATGCCTTCAAGATATAATGCAGGAATCTGGAAACACAAGGATTTACCTCCACCTGTTGGCAAAAGGGCAAGTGTATCCTGCCCGGCTAAAACAGCATTAATGATATCTTCTTGTAATGGTCGAAACTTGTCATACCCGTAATACTCTTTTAATATGGTATGAATTGTCTGCATTCTAATGTTAGCTAATAATTAAATATTTCTTGCGAAAGCAAATTTTTCCTTAAATGCAGTAAGTTCTTCCAATAGCGAATTTTCAAGTATTGAAATATGATCCCAAAGTTTAGAGTTTACACTTACATGTATGCTTCCGAGATTTAAATGCTGATTTATAAATATTCTTTCACAGGTTGGATACAGGGTCAACACAACTTCTGCAATATCATTCACAGCGAGGTTTTTAGTTACGAGATTAAATGTTCCCGAAAGCATTTCAGTTTTCAACATATTAGCCAGCGCTTCGGCAGCATTTTCAATATGAATAAAGGCCCTCGTTTGTGCACCAGTTCCGTGAATGGATATCTTATTTTCAAAATTCGCCTGCAACATGAAATTGTTTATCACAGCATCAAAACGCATTGATTTGCTATATCCGTATACATTACCACATCTTATTATATATTTTGAGGGAATATTTAATAAACGATGTACATGTTCTTCCCCGCGTAATTTTGAAATTCCATAATAGGTATTCGGGTTTGGAATTGTATCCTCTGTTGCTTCTTCAATTATTCTATCATAAACAGATGCACTACTCAGATAAAACAATTTTTTAATATTGTTTTTCTCTACTGCATCCACCAGTTCAGAAGTGCCCCAATGATTTATCTGCTCAAAAAAATGGGGATCCTGATTTGCGAAAGGTGTAATAACCTTTGCTGCAAGATGATAAACGATATCGATATTTTTTAATGCAGCATTTAATTTTCTTCCGTCCAGTATATCAGCGCGAATAAGGTGAAATTTTTCATGGTGTATCAGTTTGCCAAAAAAAACATTCTCATTGTGCCGACTTAAATTATCATACAATATAATTTTATCCACCGAAGCATTTTCGGCCAGTTTTTCTGCCAATGCAAACCCAATATATCCGGCTCCGCCTGTTATTAATATATTCATTTTTTAATTAATTCGGTGTGTAACCCACATTCTGTTTTATTCATTCCGTACCATCTCGCCTGGCGTTCATCCAGCATAAACTCCGGGTTGATCTTCCGGGTACAGGGCTCACAACCTACACTTAAATAACCCTTTTCATCAAGTGGATGTTTGGGGATGTCAAATTCACGTATATAGGCATAAATCATTTTATTTGTCCAATTTAACATAGGGTGAAAACGAAATGCCTTATGATTCGTTTTTTCTTCCAAATTAAAAGTAGCCCTATTTGCATTTTGGTCAGCACGAACGCCGTTGATCCATACATCAAAAGAATCCAATGCAGGTTCCAAAGGTTGTATTTTATTTAAATAACAACAATAATCAGGATCGCTGGTAAATAGAAACTTTCCATGTTCATCTACCTGCATTAATTTCGGAGTAGATGATTTAAGTTCTATCGTATTAATTCCGAATAATTCGGTGATTTGGTTTTTATACATTATGGTTTCCGGAAAATGAAATCCGGTATGCAGAAAATAAACAGGTATCGACTTATCGATTCTGGAGATCAAATGCAATAAAACAGCACTATGTGTTTGAAAAGAAGAACTGCTGAATAACGAAAGTCCGCGCTCCTTATATTTATTTATCTGCAACTCAATTTCTGCAAAGGAGGTCATAAAATATTTTTTTTAACCGATTATTAATCTGAATAATTTCCTAAAAACAAAAAATGCATTTTCATCCCAAACTCAAAGCAAGTAGATCGGCGAGATGCATCACTTTTATATTTTTGTTTTGTTTTTTGATATACGCATCAATATGCATCAAACAGGAATAGTCTGTGGAAACAATATATTCGGCACCTGTCGCCAAAGCATCATTTACTTTTGAATCCGCCATTCCAGTTGAAATTGGTTCAAATTTTACTGCAAAGGTTCCACCAAATCCGCAACAAGTCTCTGCATTTTGCATCTCAATTATTTCTAAACCCTTAATATTGGAAAGAAGTTTTCTTGGAGCTTCTTTTATTTTACATTCGCGCAGAGCTCCACAAGCATCGTGATAGGTGATCTTTGCGTTTAGTTTGCCACCCAAATCTGTCACTTTTAACACGTCTACTATAAATTCACTGAATTCAAAGAGGTTTTTCTTCAAATTTTTATGATAATTATGAACAGGCGTATTTGCGTATAATTCACCATAAAAATTTCTAACAAACCCAACACAAGATCCTGAAGGACCTACAACAGAACGGTCGGAATTTGCAAAATCTGCTAAAAATTTCTTACCTACATCTTCCATCTCTTTCCAATGTCCGGCATTGAAAGATGGTTGACCACAGCAGGTTTGATTAGGGTTATAATGCACTTTGCAACCCGCCTTTTCTAAAACCTTCACCATATTAAACCCGGTTTCCGGAAACAGCTGATCTATAAAACAAGGAATGAAAATATCAACTTCAGTCATATTGGCAAATGTAATAAACAGCAGTTAAAAAGCACCTGTCCTTTTCAACATAACAAAAGGTTATAGCTAATTATCGTCAATAACGATAGTTTCCTTAGCCGATATAGGTGTGCCTCTTATACAATATTCCCTTTGCATATTTGAATTGAGCGTTGCAACAATTTCGTAAGTTCCGGGTTCTCTAAGGTCGAGGTGAAATTTATCGCTATATACACGTGACACTTTCTCGCCATTGACGTACAAATTCACAAATCCCTCTCCCATCAAATGTTCCGTATTGATCTTATCCGGGGTGAAATTAAATTTTATAGTATTGAATTGAATATTATATCCACTAATAACATCAGGCTTAATTTCCATCCAAATACTCGGCAATTCTGATTTTGGATAACCGGCAAGTTCTATTTGACCCCCTTTGTTATTTGGTTTTTTTGCCAGAAACTCCAATTTTTTTTCATATTTTGTGTTCGCCAATTCTGAATAACCCATAACCAAACCTGCAAACAGCGCAACGAAAGTTACTGCTGCAAAGGCCATCCTTCTATAAACATTCTTAAATTTCCCTCTGAGTTTAATATAATATTTTCCCGGACCTTCCAGCAAAAACACAATAAGTGCACCATGTATCATGGTATGACCTATTATTTCTACCTTTCCGAATATGGAAGATGTTATAAAAAAAACAATGGTGATAGTAATTGCCAATGGGCGCTGCAGAAAACATATCAGAAGCAAAAATCCGAGTCCAAACTCAACAAAACCAATAGATTCTAGAAAAAAATTGAAATTGAGCCCCATAGCCAATTTCGGGTGTTCCTTTATGAGGAATAACGCCCAATTTGGGTAAATGAATTTTTCTAAAGCTACCCAACACAATGAAAAACCAACTGTTATATAAAGAATTACAACACCGATATCATGGTATTTAGCATTTCGTAAACTACTGAATATCAAGTAAATACCACAACCTGCGATCATTAAATAATCGAGCATATGGAAAGGGTGAAGCGTAATATTTCCTATTACCCAGATTACAACAATACCAAGACCACCAATAGGAACCAATTTAGGTATAAGAAGGCAAAACGCCAGAACGAACTGAAACCATCCCAACCATGCATACTCCTTAGGTATTGGAATAGTAGGAACTATCATTGCATTGCTCTGCCACGATAAAATAAGCACCATGGCCGCCGCAACTCTTAAAACAATGGGTGCAAACGATTTTCTCGTTTCAAGCCAATTGTCAATTTTATTGTACCAACCTGATTTTGAAATCCTGCTATCTAACCAAACACCAAGAATTACAGTTAACAGACATAAAGCCATTAATCCGTAAAAAAACCTACCTTCGGTAACCTCTCCAAGTCGCAAAGGTCTGTCTGCATAACTACCATCAGTAAACCACTTTACATGCGCTTCCGCCTCCGGAATACAACAAATACCGGCAAAAAATAAGGTAAGTAAAATTTTATATGTGTTCTCCCCCACTCTCATGTATACTTCCAATTAGATTCACGAAACCACAAATCTAAAAACCCGCCTTGCGTCACTTATACTTTAATTGTAAAAGAAATGTAAATGGAGGCGAAAATAAAAACTACTGCACTCCGGAGAAAAGTAAATTAGATTTAAGGAACCCGAAATGTTTTTTTATTTAAAAATGCTTTATTTTTGACAAATACAAATACGATTATGAAAAAAAATATACTCCTCTTGACTTTAGCGTTCATTACTTGTGCTTTCAACTTACAAGCACAAGGTATTTGTAACCCGGCCGGAAATCTGATAATTTACTCCAATTATGATGGTGGTGATTTTACGATAAATATTGATGAAAATATTCCTGATATCCGAATTGGATTGTGTTCTTATGAGGATTTTCATGTAACAATTACGGGTGCTTATGCTGCCAATGTAACCCAGGTACTTTATGCAGGATATAATAACGACCTGACTACAAGTGTAACAGGTGTTGCAGCAGGTTTAGTAGATATTTTAGTATATCCACCCGTAACATTATTTGATGAAGACGGCAACGATTATATGGTTTGTGCATATGAATGCGATACTGCATATATACCCGGTGGTTGCAACACTGTTGATCAGGCAACTGATTATTTTTTAACTGAATTAGGCGGAAGTATACGTTACGGATATTTTCAATATGGAATATTCAGTGGTTCCTACAATATGACCGATGGTGGAAATTGTTGTGTGGATGCCGCCTGCTCTGTTGCAGTGGATGCAGGACAGGATCAAACGATTTGTATTGGCGACAGTGTACAATTAAGTGGGGATGGTGCATCAACTTATAGTTGGTTTCCTGTTGCATTTTTAGATGATCCTTATGTTAATGATCCCTATTCATTCCCAACAACAACAACAACGTATTATTTAACAGGTACAGATGCTGATGGTTGTACCGGAATTGATACAGTTACCGTGTTTGTATCTCCATTACCTGTTACTGATATTACAGCAACTGGTGCTACATTAACTGCAAGCGGCGGAACAACTTACCAATGGTTATTGAATGGTGAAATAATTCCGGGTGCAACATCATCAACTTATACCGCAACAGAAACAGGAACTTATTCGGTGATCGTTTACTCAGCAGACGGCTGTGAGGCGTTGAGTGATCAATTGGATATTTATCTTGATGGAATTGAAGAATCATTTATAGCGGATCAAATAAAATTGTTTCCAAATCCTGCCGGTGAATTTATAAGTTTAGATTTCCATTTATTAAACGGGGATACACAAATAAATATACTCAACTCGTTTGGACAAAATATTTATTCGTTAAACACATCCCTAAATTACATCATTGACATTCCACTCGAAAAATTACCAAGCGGAATTTATCATGCTCACATTATTAATGAGGAACACAGGGTGTTAAAATCATTTGTGATAAAGTGAGGAATGGTATCGGGGAGCTGGTATCGGGATTGTTTTTCGAAAGTTGGGACTTTTATTAATTATTAGTGCAATAGGTTGTGTTGTAAATTAGGTAGCTGAATTCAGAGTTGTTTTTGTGGTTTGCAAAAGTTTCATGGTAACGATCCGATTGATATTTATTATTTTTTGATTTTTATTTATTAATTTTTTTGTGCTAACCAATGACCCCTGTCTATCTAGAAATTGTTAAGATATTTTATTCGGAGCAGAGTGTTAACTCACCTCTCACGGAATGAGTAATGAGTAATGAGTAATGAGTAATGAGTAATGAGTAATGAGTAATGAGTAATGAGTAATGAGTAATGAGTAATGAGTAATGAGTAATGAGTAATGAGTAATGAGTAATGAGTAATGAGTA
>Ga0163147_10000260_pt1 | contig 82308 bp, 72 predicted proteins | sample OliLakLV19MP6G1_FD_148597 | JGI IMG/M metagenome (GOLD analysis project Ga0163147, IMG submission 148597) | Freshwater microbial mat bacterial communities from Lake Vanda, McMurdo Dry Valleys, Antarctica- Oligotrophic Lake LV.19.MP6.G1 | ecosystem: Environmental > Aquatic > Freshwater > Lake >... | reverse complement strand
GACCTAAGCCCCTAACACCGCGTCTTCCAACACTTTCGACGGGCCGCCCAACAGCTTGGCGGCGGCAGCCCTCAGGTCTTTAGTGCTGACGTCGCTGCGACCGGCCAAGGGGCGGAAGACGTCGTCGATGCTGTAACGATCACGACTGCGCTTGCGAATCTCCGCGTCCAATGCCTGAATCAGACTCACCGCGCGCGCGGTGCGTTCGCGGGAGGAGTGGTTTGAAATCAGCGTTTTGATCGCGCGACCGTGCTTTTGCTTCCAGGTAAAAGCGCGCGAAGCGCGTGCCTCGCTGAGCAATCCGCTGCGCCGCAGCATCTCAATGGCATAGAACTCAGCCATGCCCTCAGCGATCCAATCATCGCCATCGGCGGCGTGAATGCCACTGATCAAGTGGGCCATTTCATGCACAAGGGTGCTGCTGCCGTTCTCGCTGATCAGCGGCCGATCGGTATGCAAAAACATCGAACTAGGGCCTGATCGACCCCCGCGCCACATTGGGTCGCCTGCGCCTACAATCAACACTTTGGGTGGCAGGCGGCCAAAGGCGTGGAGCATTTCTGGCAACACTGAATTGATGACCGCCAAGACGTCGTTGCGTCGCATGGCTTCGCCTAAAGGCGCGACCACGGCCACTCGCGACCCGCCGATGGTTTCGCGACGGCTGCCGATGTCGCCTGCAATCATCCAGCCGAGCGGACGCTGGAACCGTCGACCCGGATTGTTGATAGGAAAGCCACCGCTTGCCCTGACCTTGCGGTAACCAACATCCGCGCTGGTCCAGCCTTCCGGCAAAACAAACTTCAGCACCGCAGTGGACTTTGCGCCACCCGGCGCGATGACAGCGGCCGAAGGTATCAGACGGTCGATGCGCAGCAAGGCCCAACTAAGGGTCATTCGAGCATCGAATGTTCCGTCCCGACGCATGTGATCTACACGATAACGATAACGCAGCTCGGCATTCTCCTTGCCCGGCCGCCACGTCAGCACTTTGCCTTCCTGTTCGATTTTGCCGTCGCCGGTGAAGCTGTGATGGCGCTTGCTGTCGACAAAAAAGCGCAGGCGCTGGGCGCGCCCGCTGCCGGGCTCAAGTCGAATGCGGACGGTTGCCTCGCCCTTTGGCGGATCGAAGCCAACTTCATACTCGACCTTGTAGGTGGGAGCTGCTGCTGCCCAAAGTGGAAAGCAAGCAAGGACCATCAAAATCGAGAGGCAGGCACTGGCGAAGCGAATCGAGCTCTTCATGGCCACTTTTCAACGTACTCAAGACGGCTAGTGGGCCGTGCGCACTGACCGGCTGTCAACGCGCGCCAACTACCACGGGTGACGGCGTCGCCATTCGGCCAGACAAACCGCTGCTGCTGTGGAGATATTCAGACTTTCCACTGCGCCGCTACCGGGAATGCCCACGAGCAAGCTCGCTGCCTGCAACAGATTGGCACCGATGCCGCTGGTTTCTGCGCCAAAGATGAGCACGGTCTTTGCCGCAAGCTCACACTCGAACAGGTTTTGACCGCCACGCGGTACGGTGGCGGCCAGCCGATAGCCGGCCGCGCGCAATTGCTGTTGTGCGGCATCCGCATCGGCCAGACGAATGAGTGGAACCGCCTCCGCACCGCCCTCTGCAACGCGAGCGGCAGCGCCGCTCAAAGCCAATCCGGAGCCCGGCGGCAACAACACCGCCGCAGCTCCAAAGTGAGCGGCCGAGCGCAGCACGGCACCCAAGTTGTGTGGGTTGCCAACCCCGTCCAACCACAACAAAAGCGACGCATTCGTGCCCACAGTGGATTGCAACAACTGCCCAAGGGTCGGCACCTGCGGTGGCCGCATGTCGAACACCACGCCTTCGTGATGCGACGAGGCGGCGAGACGCCGGAGGTCGTCTTCCTCGACCATTCGGTAACCGAGGCGGGCACGCACGCAATGGGCTAACACTTCGCGCAGACGCGGCAAGCGGGCTTCGCTCAAATACACCTTGCGCAAGTCATGCGGCCGCGCCGCGAACGCAGCCAGGCAGGCATTGACGCCGTACAGGCGCAACTCTGGCTCACGCTGAGCGTGGCCAGTTGCAGGCACGTGGCGGCGTGGATCAGTGCTGCGCAAGCGCACCCTCGGCGGCGATATGCGGCGTGCTGACCTCGAGTTTGTCCAGTTCGCGACCCAGTGCTTCTGGCGAGCGCGTATACGGTGCCAACAGGTTGTAAAACGCCGGTACCACATACAGCGAGAGCAGGGTCGAAAACGCCACCCCGGCGATGATGGCGATACCGATGGTGGCGCGCGAGGCCGAGCCCGGACCACCGGCGACCACCAGCGGCACCGCGCCCATGATGGTGGCGATCGAGGTCATCAGGATCGGGCGCAAACGGGTGCCGGATGCTTCGACGATGGCTTCGCCAATGGCCATGCCTTCGTCGCGCAACTGGTTGGCAAATTCGACGATCAGGATGCCGTTTTTCGCAGCCAGACCGACCAGCATGACAATGCCAATCTGGCTGAACAGGTTGAGTGAGTTTCCAGCCAACCACAGTCCTAGCAAGGCACCGAACAGGGCCAGCGGAACGGTCAGCATAATCACCAAGGGGTGAATAAAGCTCTCGAATTGAGCGGCCAACACCAGATAGACGACCAACAAGGCAAGCGCGAACGTGATCGCGGCGGCACTGCCAGCCGCCTGGATTTCACGCGACTCGCCCTTGTAGTCGAGTTTGGCGATTTCCGGCAACTCTTCGTCGGCGACGCCTTGTATCCAGGTCAGTGCTTCGCCCAGCGGATAGCCCGGGGCCAAGCCCGCCGATAGGGTGATCGCGCGCAGTCGGTTGAAGCGATTCAGGCTGCCGGGCTCGGCCAGTTCCGTCAGCTCGACCAGACTCGCAAGCGGCACCAGTTGCCCCGAGCGCTGCGAGCGAACATACAAGTTGCTCAAGTCGTTGGGTGTTGCGCGATCGCTGGTCTGTGCCTGCAGGATGACGTCGTACTCTTCGCCATCCTCCACAAACGTGGTGACTCGGCGCGAGCCCATCATGGTTTCCAGGGTGCGACCGATTTCGGTCAACGACACACCCAGATCGGCGGCTCGCGTGCGGTCGATCTGCACACGTACCTGCGGACGGGTTTCTTTGTAGTCGGAGTCGACCGCGAACAGTTTGGGGTTCTGTTCCATGCGCGCGAGCATGCGATCACGCCACTCGGCCAACTCCGCATAGTCGGGTCCACCGAGCACGATCTGCAGCGGTTGGCCACGCGAGCGGGTCAGACCCGAGCGTACTTGTGGTAGCGCGCGCACGCCCGGAATCGTCGCCAATTCAGCGCGTGCCGCCTCAACCAGGGTGCCGGTATCAACGCTGCGCTCGGTCCACGGTTTCATAAGAACAATGGCGAGTCCGGTGTGCATTTCTTCGCTGGCACCAAAGCCGCCGGGCACGCGGGTGTTCAAGCGGTCGATGGGCTCGCCTTCGCCCACATAGCGACTGAGGATTGCCTCGACCTTACCCATCTGTGCCACCGAATAGTCGTAGCCTGCACCCTCGGGGCCCTGCACCGAGATGAAGAAGGCACCGCGATCCTCGGCCGGTGCCAGCTCATTCGGAACCACCAGTAACAGGCCATAGCTGGCGAGCATGACCAGCACCAACATCGCACCAAATAGACCGGGGCGGCCGATGCTGGCGCGCAGCTGCCGTTTGTAGCCGGTCGATAGACGCTGCAGGTTGCGTTCCACCCAGGCGCGGAAACCACGCGGTTCGGTGTGCGCACGGACCAGCTTGGACGCCATCATCGGGGTCAAGGTCAGTGCCACGAAGGCCGAAATCGCCACCGCTCCGGCCAAGGCAATGCTCAGCTCGCGGAACAAGCGGCCAGTGTTGCCTTCCATGAAGCCTACGGGTACGAACACCGCCACCAACACGGCCGTTGTTGCAATCACCGCGAACGCCACCTGACGGGTGCCGCGGGCGGCAGCAATCATGGGTGGCTCGCCCAGATCAGCGCGGCGTTGACAGTTCTCCAGGACCACGATGGCATCGTCGACCACGAGTCCGATACACATCACCAAGGCCAACAGGGTCAACAAGTTGAGTGAAGCACCAAACGCCCACAGGCCGATCAAGGCGGCGATCAAGCAGACGGGCACCACCACCGCAGGAATCAACGCGGCGCGCCAGCTGCCCAGGAACAGATAAATCACCAGCAACACCAGCACCATCGCCTCAAGCAGGGTGGCGTAGACGCGATCTACCGCCGCTTCAATGAAAATGGTGGTGTCGAAGGCGACAAAGATGGTCGTGCCGGCGGGGATCGAAGCCTGGATGTCGGGCAGTTCGGCACGCACCCGACGAACCACATCCAGTGCATTGGCGGTCGAGGTCTTGACCACACCCAAACCGACATTGGGTTTGCCATTGCCGCGGAAATAGGCGCGCCGCTCGGCCGAGGCGCGTTCAACTTTGGCCACTTCGCCCAGCCGCACTAGGTGGCCGTCTTCGCCTTTCTTGATGACCAGTTGGGCAAACTCGTCTGCGTTCAGATAATTGCGCTGCACCCGCAACACAAAATCGCGATCCTGCGACTCGAGACGGCCCGCCGGCAGTTCGACATTTTCGCTGCGCAATGCTTGTTCGATGTCGGCGACGGTCAGGCCGCGGGCTGCCAGCGCCTGCCGGTCAATCCACACACGCATCGAATAGCGCTGTTGGCCACCGACCCGGATTTGTGCAACACCATCAATCGCCGACAGCCTGTCGACGACATAGCGGTCGGCGTAGTCGCTCAGCGCGAGGGTGTCGAGTTGGGTCGAATTCATGTTCAGCCACACCAGTACTTCGGCGTCGCTCTCGACCTTGGCAATTTGTGCCGGGTCCGCCTCGGCCGGGATCCGGTCCGACACTCGACTGACGGCATCGCGAATGTCGTTCGCAGCAGCTTCGATATCGCGGCTCAGGCCGAACTCGATGGTGACCGAAGCGCGGCCGTTGACGCTGCGTGACTCGATTGTTTCGATGCCTTCAATGCCGCTGACCGCGTCTTCCAGAATCTGGGTGACACGGGTCTCGACCACCGCCGCCGAAGCACCCGGATAGGTGACATCGACCGACACCACCGGCGGATCAATTTTTGGCAACTCACGCAAGGTCAGTCGGCCATACGCCATCATTCCCAGCGCCACCAGCAGAAGGCTGGCGACGCTGGCGAGTACGGGCCGGCGAATTGAGATATCAGATAGCAACATGCAACGCTCCTTGCGGCGCGAGTAGCGGCGCCTTGGTCAACATCGTGGCGCGCTAGTGCGCTGCTTCCGTGCCCGATTCCGCCTGCTCCGGGGCCGCTTGATTGGCTTCGACCACGCGTGCTCCCGGCCGCAGTTTCACAATACCTTCGACCACGATTCGATCGCCGGCGACCAGGCCTTCGACGATCTCGACTTCGCCTCGCCGCCGCGCACCACTTTTCACCTGAACCTGGCTGACAACACTTTCAGCATCGACCCGGAAAACCGATTGCTGGCTGCCGACCTGCATCAACGCCAATTCGGGGATCACCACCGTTTGCCGCGCTGGCAGCAGCAGTTCCACGGTCAACAGCATGCCCGGCCGCAGTTGTGCTTCTTCGTTGGGCAGTTCGGCGCGCAAGGTGACCGCGCGGGTCACTGGATCGACGCGCGAACCGATGGTGGTCAAGGTGCCTTCGAAATGCACATCGGGCCAGGCGGCGCTGCGGGCGCGGATGCTCTGACCAATCGCGACTGCCGCCAGAAAGCGCTCCGGGATTGAGAAGTCGAGCTTGATCAGCGACACATCATCCAGCGTAGCGATCGCCGTACCCGGCGTTACCAGCGTGCCAGGGCTGACCTGACGAAAGCCCAGCAAGCCCGCGAACGGCGCAACGATGACCCGATCGGCCAAGCGTGCGCGGGTAGCGTCCATCCGCGCTTTCGCGGCATCCCGAGTGGCGACTAACGAATCCAGCTGGCTTCTGGCAATCGTGCCGGCTTCGACCAATTCGACTTGCCGGCGATACTGCTGCAGCGCTTCTGTGTAATTGGCCTGTGCTTCTTCCAGGCCAGCGACTTCAGCGCGCCCCGACAAGTCAACCAGCAACCGTCCTTCGCTGACCAGATCGCCGTCGCTGAAATTCACCCGCGCCACCGTCTCGGTGACCTTGGCGGTGATCGTCACGGACTCTTTGGCTTTGGCGGTACCCAACGCCTCGATTTGATCCACCCACGCGGTGTTTGCCGCCAACGTGGTGATCACCGAGGTCGGCGCGGGCGGGCCTGCGGCGTTGCCGGTTCCGGCCGGTTTGCCGCCTGAGCAAGCGGCCAAGCCCGCACTCAATATCAGCATCGCCAGCGCAAGCACGCGGCCGGCGGAACTCTCGGCTAAGGGCATTCTTTGCTTGCTGCGCATCCTGCAACCTCGCCGACATCGGCCTTGGATTGTAGGCCGCGTGGCGCGTCACGCGTTGTGAAAATCGGCGCGATCAAGCGAATAATTGCCCAGTTACGGCTCCTTTCAACCCGGCGCCGGCTCAGTTCGCCGCGTTCCACTCACCCCGCGCCGCCAAGCCATTGTCGCGGGCACGCTGCGAAACGGTGCGTTGCGCCGCATCGTAATTGTTGACCATGTCTTGCGACCACAGCGAAAGCGCTGCCTGTTGCATCGCCCGGCCGTAGCTGAAGGTCAGCGGCCACGGGTTCGGGCCCATCTGATTCATCGCATTGAGATGCGCCGTGGCGGCTTCGTCGCTTTGTCCTCCGGACAAAAAGACGACTCCCGGTAGCGCCGCCGGCACCGCCGAACGCAGGCAGCGCAGGGTCCACTCAGCGACTTCTTCGACACTTGCCTGCTCAGGGCAGGTCTTGCCGGAGATCACCATGCTGGCCTTCAGGATGCAGCCCTCCAGCACGACGTTCTGGTCGTAGAGCGCGCCAAACAATGAGCGCAATGTGGCTTCCGTCACGTCATAACAAACCTCGATATCGTGATCGCCATCCATCAGCACTTCCGGCTCCACCATCGGCACAATCCCGGCCTCTTGGCAGAGCGCGGCGTAACGGGCCAGCACGTGGCAGTTGGCTTCGATACATGCACCGCTGGGGGTGTCCTCGCCGATGGTAATCACAGCACGCCATTTGGCAAAACGGGCACCCAAGGTGGCGTATTCGGCGAGGCGCTGGCGCAAGCCATCCAGGCCTTCGGTAATCAGCTCGCCCGGATAGCCCGCGTAAGGCACGGTGCCGCGATCCACCTTGATACCCGGCAGCATGCCGGCTTGGTTCATCAAGGTCGCGAACGGCACGCCTGCGGCAGAGGATTGGCGCAAGGTTTCGTCGTACATGATCGCGCCGGAAATGTGTGCGGACAGATCGGGTGCAGTCAACAGCAGCTCCCGGTATGCGCGTCGATTTTCCTCGCTGCACTCGATACCGACGGCTTCAAAACGCTTTTTGATGGTGGCGGTCGACTCGTCGATGGCGATGATGCCTTTGCCAGGGGCGACCATGGCGAGGGCGGTTTCGTGCAGTTGATCAATGCTCATGAAAGCTCCGTGCAAAAAAGGATTCGGGGATGAAGATCTGGTTTGCTGGGCGACGCTGGCGTCAGCGCTAACCTGGAAATCGGCCGGCCAGTATAGCGGCAGCACTGCATCCAGCCGTGGACCTGCGGCCCGCTCAGAAGCGGGATTCCGCTAACCTGCGCGTTGTTTCGTCTGGTTTGTGGATTGATGATCCGATTGCCGATCTCGCCGTTACTTGCCTTCCTGCTTGCGCTATTCGTCGGTTTGGCACTAAGTCCGGTGGCCAAGACTGCCGAGCCGCTGCCAGCCTCAGCCACCGCCGATATCGAACGCGCCCGCGCCAGCATCGAGCGCGGCCCCTTGAGCGAGACTCGAACTGCGGCCGCCACCGCAGCGCTGGACGCGGCGTCGGGATTCGAAGATCAGGCGCTGCTCGCTGAGCAGGGAATTACCGCTTTGCGTGATGCCGTCGCCACCGCAACGCGCGAGCGGCGGACACTGGAGCGATCGCTTGTCGATACTTCGTTACAGTCTTTTCGCGCTTGGCGGAAAGCCTTGCCGGCGGATATCGATGGCGAACAGTTGGAAGAGCGCCTCGCCAGCGAGCGCGCGGATGTATTGCGGCTGCGCGCGGAGGTGGGTGACCTCCGAGAAAAGCTGGGTAGGTTGTCGAACGACACTCTCTCGGCCATCGAAGAACAAGCCGAATTGCAATTGCAGATCGACGCTCTTAAACGTCGGGTTGAGAACCCGTCGGCTCCCGCAGCCGACGAACCACTGGCCTTGCAGCAGGCCCAGCAGGCCTTGCAGAAGGCCGAGTTGCGGGCCCGCAGTCTTGAGCTGGCGCTGCACGTTCTGGCGCGCGAAAGCGCTCCTGTGCGCCGCATTTACGCTGAGCTTTCGTTGCGCAACGCGCAACGGGAGCTGGGTGAGCGCGAGCAACGGGTGGAGGTGTTGCAGGCACTCAGCAGCGCCCGCCAGAGTGACGCGATGCAATCGCTGCTGGCGCGCTTGCAAACCCAGGTCGAATTGCATAAAGACAGCGATGCCTTGCTGAAGTCTGCAGCCGCTGAGAGTTTGACCATGGGCCGCAGCCTGGCTGCCACCACGGCTGCGCTGGCCGAATTACGCGACGGCGAACTGGCGCGAGTGAATGCGCGTGACGAGGTCGCTGGCGCCTTGCGTGACACCCAAGCGCGGCTCGCGGTTGAAGGTCAGGACGACTCGTTAGGCCCCATCCTCGTGCTTGAACGACGTCGATTGGGATCGCCTGCGGTCATACAGCGCCGGCTCGATGAAGTGCGGCAAGCGTTGTCGGGTGCGCGCCTGCAACAGATCGCACTGGCCGATCACCGCACCTCTTTGGCAGACCTGCCGAGCGCTGTCGCGGAAGCCCTGCAAAACGCCGAAGGCGCGAGCGAAAGCCACGCCGTCGAGCTGCGCGCGGGGCTTTACGAATTGCTGGGCGAGCGGGCTGAGCTGTTGCCGCAGTTGGACTCGGCCATCCAGCGTTACATCGCCGCCCTGCAATTGGCCGAGTCCAACCTGCAGGCGCAACTCGTCGACACCCGCACCTTGGGCGATTTGCTGGATCAGCGGATTTATTGGATTCCCAGCAATCCTGCGATTGACGGCGAGTGGTTCAGTCGCCTTGGCGATGGCTGGGCCGACCTGCTGAAGCCCGCGCGCTTTGTCACCAGCGCCAAACTGGTCATCGTCCGCGCCCAAACCCATCCGACCCTGCCCGCACTGCTGGCGGTGATTGGGATTGCGTTACTGGTGTTTCGCAGTCGAGCGCTGGCGCTCATTGAAAGCAACCTGCCGCCGTTGCGACGGCCGGCAGAAGACAACTTTTTGCACACGTGGAAAGCGTTAGCCATCACCATCGCGGCCGCATTGTCATTGGCATTCTGGGTGTTTGGGATCGGCCTCCTGCTGCGCGCAGCGGGCGAGCCAGGGCGCTTCAGTGATTCGCTCGGACGCGCGCTGATCTCGGTATCAAGCAGCTTGTTCCTGCTTGAGTTCATGCGTTATCTGGTGCTTGAGCATGGCTTGGCCCATTTGCACTTCCGCTGGATGCGCGCCCGTCGGGATGCGATCCGGGCGACCTTGCCGATCGCGATGGTCGCTTTGTTGCCGCTGCAGTTTCTGATCGTGTTGGCGTTGGCGCGCAGCCAAGAGTTGGCGATCGATACCGCGGCGCGTTGCGCGCTGGTGGCGTTCTGCGTAGTCGTCGGCTTTCAGCTGTATCGCTTGCTGGCCGTGGGCGGCATTTGGACTACCCGAGGCGGTCCTGCCGAACCACGTCGGCTTCGCCAACTGTTGCGCATTGGTTTGAGCTTGCTGTTCGCGGCGCTCGGCTTGCTGATTCTGGCGGGATATGTCTACAGCGGCGCGATCATCGTTGCCTGCCTGTGGGCGACGCTGGGTACCGTGGTGGCGGTGGGTGTGCTGCACGGGTTGTTCTCACGCTGGTTCCTGCTCGGCGAACGCCATCTCGCCATCAATCGGATGGAGGCCCGCCGCGCAGCCGCCGCGCAGGAAACTGTCAGCGTTGGCAGTGACGAAGGCGCCGCCGGCATCACCGAAGAGACGTTGGCGCTGGAAACCGTGAATGTGCAAACCGGCCGTTTGCTGCGTGCAGTGACGTTGGCACTGTGGGTGGGTGGCCTGTTCTGGGTCTGGTCCGATGTGTTGCCGGCACTGGGTCGGCTGGATGATGTGGTGCTCTGGAGTGTCGCCAGCAAAGCCGCCGATGGCACCGCGATCAGCGAGGCGGTGTCGCTGAAAGCGGTGCTGTTCGGCTTGTTGTCGCTGCTGCTGATGGTGGTTGCCGCGCGCAATTTGCCCGGTCTGCTCGAGCTTGGTGTGCTGAGTCGGACCAGCATCGACCATTCCAGCCGGTACGCCATCACCACCATGAGCCGATACGCCATCGTCATCGTAGGCTCGGTTATTGGCTTGGGCCTGCTCGGCCTGCGCTGGTCGCAGTTGCAGTGGATGGCAGCGGCGTTGACGGTCGGTCTTGGATTTGGCTTGCAGGAGATCTTTGCCAATTTCGTGTCTGGCTTGATTCTGCTATCTGAGCGCCCCTTCCGCATTGGCGACGTCATCACCATCGCCGACCAGACAGGCACGGTCACCCGCATCAGCACGCGCGCAACTACCTTGATGGACTTTGATGGCAAGGAGCTGATCGTCCCCAACAAGACTTTCATCACCGACCGCCTGATCAACTGGACCTTGAGCGATACCCAGACTCGGCTTGTGTTGAAGCTGGGCGTTTCCTATGAAACACCGCCGGAAGCGGTGCATGCGCTGCTGCAACAAGTCGCCAGCGAGCACCCATCGGTGCTGGCCGAGCCATCGCCGCGCTCCTGGTTCATGGCGTTCGGGGCGAGCTCGCTCGACTTCGAGTTGCGCGTGTTCGTCGCCACCATTTCCGATCGTCTGCCGGTGATGAACGAACTGAATGGACGCATTGCGACCTTATGCAGCGAGCGCGGTATCGTGATCGCCTTTCCGCAGATGGACGTGAATCTTCGGCGTGTGCCCGTTCGCGCCGTCGACCCCGCTGGTCCCATTGCCTCCCCCCCACAAGGATCCGCATGAGCAACGAACGCATTGAGTGGAGTGGCAACCAATCGCAGTGGCAGAACCTCGGTTGGTTCGTCGCCTGCGTGCTGATCATCCCGATTCCGTGGGCGTTCTGGCGCTGGCTGGATACGCGTTGCCAACGCTATGAACTCACCGACCAACGCCTGAAAATCAGCCGCGGCGTGTTCACCAAGGTGACTGACGATCTCGAGCTGTACCGGGTTCGCGATACCCGTATGCAACAGAACATCTGGCAGCGCATGCTCGGCTTGGGCGAAGTCATCTTGAGCACCACCGACACCACCACCCCCGAAGTGCGCTTGAGCTGGCTACCGGACGCCGAAGCCCTGCGCGAAAAAATCCGCGCGCTGGTGGAAGCACGCCGTGAAGCCAAGGGCGTGCGCACGCTGGAGGCTGAGCATGATGGGGGGCATTGAGAAGGATTGAGTGCGTGCCTGCGGCGTCGCAGCGGAGATTGCTCCGCTACGCTTACGTTGACTCCGCTAACGCCGCCTCCAACATCGCCTCAAACCGCGCCTGGTCATAACGACGCACGATGTTGGCGTTGTCGGCAAGACCACTGCGGCGATGCCAGTCGACAATGGTGGCGCCGCGGGTAAGTTGACCGTCGAGTTCGATCACAACGGGGCGCGGCTGGACATCGAGGACGCCGTCTGCCGCCACTGCGACGGCGATGGCAAGTGGATCGGCGCTGTGCCAGTTCTCGCCATGCTGCGGCCGCGACCATTGGCGGGTTTGCCGGGAGATGGCGTCGTAAAAGCGCGCGGCAGCGCTGTCGGCACGCAACCAGCGCTCAACCTCGCTGTGTGCCAGCGGGTGTGCCAAGACCGCTTCCCAGTCGACCAGATCAAAACACGGCCATTGGCTGAAGACGATATGCGCGGCTTCGGGGTCAAAGGCGATATTGAACTCGGCAGCAACCGAGGTATTGCCGACGCCGGTAACCGCGCCGCCCATGATGACCAGGCGCTTCACGCGTTGAGGCAGGGTCGGATCCAACCGCAAAGCCAGGGCGAGATTGGTCAATGGCCCCAGCATCACAAAGGTCAATTCTCCGGACCGTTCATGACTCAAGCGCAGCATGGCGAGCGCCGCGTGCTCTGCCTCAGCGGCCCGCTCGGCTGGCGTGTAACCGGTATCGCCAAAGCCGTCACGGCCGTGCACGTAGGCAGCGTCTTCAGCAGCGCGAACCAGCGGCGTTGCACAGCCGGGAAATACCGGCACCTTGGCGCCAGCGACTTCGCAAAGCTTGAGCGCGTTGCTGACGGTGTGCGCCAAGCCGACATTGCCCGCGGCGATAGTCAGCGCGACCACTTCCACGCCGGGCGTGGCGAAGGCCAACAGCAAGGCGAGGGCGTCATCTACGCCAGGGTCGGTATCGATCAATAGGGCGGTCATGGGCGATGATCCTTCTTGATGGAGCATGGGCTGTCGGTCACTGCGCGCCGCGCTTTTGTGGGAGCGTCGGGAGGCGCGATATTTTCGCTGCAAGGTAGTAACCACATCGCGACCTGCGGCGCTCCCGGAGCATGCGCCAGACTTCTGCGCGTTTCATACACCCGCATAGCGCTCGGCAACGCCTACCCAGCGCCGCACCAGCGCCGCTGCGGCTGCAGGTGAGTCGTGCAGCAAAGCATCGCCGACCTCGCGTACCAGCGGCAGCAGATGCGCATCGCGGGCGAGATCAGCGATGCGAAATTGGGCGATGCCGGTTTGGCGAGTGCCCAGCAGTTCGCCTGGCCCACGCAGCTGCAGGTCTTTTTCGGCAATGACGAAGCCATCATTGGTCTGCCGCAACGTGGCCAAGCGTTCGCGTGCCAGCATCGACAGCGGGGCGCGATACAGCAGCACGCAGCTGGAGACCTGCGCGCCACGGCCCACGCGTCCGCGCAGCTGATGCAACTGCGACAGGCCGAGACGTTCGGCATTTTCGATCAACATCAGCGAGGCATTGGGTACATCCACGCCCACCTCGATGACCGTGGTGGCGACCAGCAGATGGGTTTCGCCGTGCTTGAAGGCGGCCATCGCGGCATGTTTTTCAGCAGGTTTCAGGCGACCGTGGACGAGGCCGATGTTGAGTTCCGGCAGCTGCGCGACTAACGCCTCGAAAGTGGTTTGTGCTGCCTGCGCTTCGATCTTGCTGCCACGCCCCCGGCTCGACGAATCGGCTTCACTTTCCTCGATCAGGGTGCACACCCAGTAGGCTTGACGGCCCTGCGCGCAAGCGACTCGGATGCGCTCGATGATCTCCGGTCGCCGCTCATCGTTGATCGCCACCGTGCGCACCGGAGTGCGGCCGGGCGGCAGCTCGTCGATCACAGACACATCCAGATCGGCGTAGGCCGTCATCGCCAAGGTACGTGGGATGGGTGTGGCGGTCATCACCAGTTGATGCGGAACGCGGCTGCCGTCGCGACCTTTGTCACGCAGCGCCAGTCGTTGGTGAACACCGAATCGATGTTGCTCATCGATGATGCACAGCGCCAAGCGGTCAAACAGCACGCCTTCCTGCATCAGCGCGTGAGTGCCAACGACGACTTGTGCACTTCCGTCAGCCATCGCGCTCAGCACTTTCTGGCGGGCTTTGCCGGTGACTCTTCCGGCTAACCATTCGACGGTTACCCCCAGCGGAGTCAGCCAGGTTCTCAGGCTGCTGAGGTGCTGTTCGGCCAAGAGCTCGGTGGGTGCGACCAAGGCCACCTGACCGCCGGCCTCCACCGCGTGCATGGCGGCGAGTGCAGCGACGACCGTCTTGCCCGAGCCGACATCGCCTTGTAGTAGACGCAACATGGGGACCTGGCGACGCATGTCAGCGACGACTTCGCCGAGCACGCGCGTCTGTGCGCCAGTCAGCTCGAAAGCCAGCGAACGGCGCAGCTGATTCGCCAACTTGCCGCGAGCAGCAATCGCATGCGCGCCCAATTGCTGCACGGCGATGCGTTGCCGGCGCAGGCTCAAGTGATGGGCAAGCAATTCTTCCAACGCCAAGCGCGATTGCGCCGGATGCTGGCCCGCACGCAAGGCGGCAAGGTCGACATCGGGCGGCGGTCGATGCACGCAGCGCAGTGCATCGCCCAATGCCGGCAGTCCGCGTGCGTCGAGCAATGCAGTCGGCAGCAACTCCAGCGCTTGCTCGGCGGGCAGTTGCTCAAGCGCAAGCTGAATCAGACGCGAGAGTGACGCGGGCCCGACACCTTCAACAGCCGGGTAGATCGGGTCCAACTGCGCGCTTTGCACGGCCGACTCGCCGTCGGCAAGAAAGCGATAGCTCGGATGGATGATTTCGAATCCGAATTGGCCGGCGCGCGGTGAACCAAATACCGCGATGCGCCGCCCCGGCACAAACCCACTGACCTGGGCCGCTCGAAAGTGGATGAAGCGCAGGACCAAGGTAGCGTCCGAGGCGTCACGAATCGCGACCCGCAAGGTGGGACGAAAGCGAAAGCTGCGCTCGACGGCATCGACGACACCATCGATCAAGGTCGGCTCGCCAGCGCGAAGCTGTGCGATCAGCGTGTGTTGGGTGCGATCTTCGTAGCGCAGCGGCAGCTGAAACCACAGGTCCTGCAAACAATGCAGACCACGCGCCGCCAAGCTGGTGCAGACCCGCAGGCCGGCGCCCTTGAGCACGCTGATCGGGCGATCAGCGGCAGCGACATCGGCACGGGTTGCCGTCGATGAGCGCGAAACAGGCAACGTCGCGAAAGGCTCAGCGATTCAGCAAGAACGCGTCACGCCAGCACCAGCACCGCATCGATTTCGACCGGCACGCCCCGCGGCAGCGCGGCAACCCCGATGGTCGAGCGCGCGGGGTATGGCGTTTCAAAATACTCGGCCATCACCGCGTTGACGGCTGCAAAGTCTGCAAGGTCGGTCAGGTAGATGCCCACCCGAACGACGTCGGCCATCGAGCCGCCCGCAGCGGCGCAAACGGCTTGCAAGTTCTTGAACACGCGATGCGCTTGCGCACTGACATCGCCCTCCACAATCGTCATGGTCGCTGGGTCCAGTGGAATCTGCCCAGACAGATACACGGTTTGTCCGCAGCGCGCCGCTTGCGAGTAGGGGCCGATGGCGGCAGGTGCATTTTCGCTGTGGATGGCGAGCCTGGGCATGGGGATTTCTTGGCGGAGATGGGAGGGGGATTGTAGGAGTTATGGCTGGGGTCGCGGGGGTTGCGGTTGCTTTACCTTTTGCGCGGCTGCAAGCCAGCCGGAACGTGTCAAGCAATTTAGGCTTCACTCGGGTTGTGTTGGCTTGTCGCGGGGTTTCGTCCACCTAAGCGGCAGCCGAGTTACTTTTCTTTGCTTCGCCAAAGATAAAGTAACCAAAAGAAAGGCGACCCGAGCATCGCGCTTCGCTTCGCCCAGTTCCCTGCGCTGCTCGCTGTCAGCCGGCCGGCACCTAACTCGCGCATCCATGCGCTCAAACAAAGGTGCCTTTCCCCGTCTGCCAACTCCGCTGCTTGGCGCGATGACGGGGCCCAAGATCGAGAGCCGCCGCAACAGCCACAGCCACAGCACAAGTATCAGCACAAGCAACTGCGCTGAAACCAACAGCAGCCACAGTCACATTCACAGTCACAGTCACAGTCAAGGTCAAAGTCAAGTTCAAAGTCAAAGTACGCACCCCTAGCAGTGCTTGCGTGTGCTTATACAATCGCGGCTTTCCTGCGCGTAAGACATCCATGCAACGCATTGAACGGCACGCCTGTTTCGGGGGTTGGCAAGAGGTTTGGGAGCATCGCTCCGAGGTGTTGGATTGCTGCATGCGGGTCGCTGTGTATTTGCCGCCACAGGCAAGTGCGGAGCCGTGTCCGGTGCTTTATTGGTTGTCCGGTTTGACCTGCAACGAGCAGAATTTCATCAGCAAGGCGGGTGCGCAGCGCTATGCGGCGGAGCATGGCTTGATTCTGGTTGCGCCTGATACCAGCCCGCGCGGTGAAGGGGTTGCCGATGCCCCCGGCTACGACCTGGGCCAAGGGGCGGGCTTTTACGTGAATGCCACGCAATCGCCTTGGGCGGCGCATTTTCAGATGTACAGCTATGTCGCCGCCGAGCTGCCGGGGTTGATCGAGAAATACTTTCCTTGCACCCATCGGCGCGGCATTTGCGGGCACTCGATGGGTGGCCATGGGGCGTTGGTCATTGGCTTGCGCGAGGCCGAGCGTTACCTATCGATCTCTGCATTCGCGCCGATCGTCGCGCCGAGCAAGGTGAGCTGGGGGCGCAAAGCCTTGGCCAACTATTTGGGCGATGAAGAGTCCCGCTGGGCGGCATTCGATGCCTGTGAGCTGGTACTGAGCGAACGCGACGCAGCACTCGCAAAGGTGAGACCTTTGTTGATCGATCAAGGCGATGCCGACGAGTTTCTCGCCGAACAGTTGCAGCCGCAGCGACTGGTTGATGCATGCCGCGAAAGCGGTCGACCGCTGAGCCTGCGCCTGCGGCCGGGCTATGATCACAGTTACTACTTCATCGCCAGTTTCATTGGCGAGCACATCGCTCATCATGCCGCCGCCTTGCGTGGCAGCGACCACTTGCAGACAACACCATGAATTCAGGAAAAAAGCTCGCCACCGCCAGCCTCAGCGATGCCGATATGGAGCGCCTTGAGAGTTTGCTGTGGGAGCGCGCAGTGCCCAACGGCGGCATGCCTTTGGAGATGCTCGACGGCTATTTTTGCGCCTTGGCCTGCGGCCCCGAGCTGGTGATGCCCAGTGAGTACAACCGCGCCATCTGGGGCGATCCGCCGCCAGTGTGGGAGTCGGTCAGCGAGGCCAGCGAGTCGTTCTATCTGGTGCAGGGCTATTGGAATCACATTGTTGATCGGATTGGACGCGATCCCGAGGAAGACCCGCAAGCGGTGGCCCCGGCGATCATGATGCCGGACGCTTTGCTGGCCGACTTTGATGCGCTGGTCGAAAGCGGCGAGGTGCCTGCGTCGATGGACGAGGAAACTCGCGCTTTCCCGCTGGCGTCGGGCTGGGCGTTGGGATTCTTTCTGGGTGTCGAGTTACGTGAGGATGGCTGGAACGACTGGGCCGACACGCACGATCACATCGACGAGCATCTGAGCGACATCCAGCGCCTGATGCAGGTGCCGGGTGGTGCCGATGACGAAGAGGACACCGATTTTGCCGCCGATGACGAATTGGATTTGGATGACGACGAGCCGTTGAATCCGCCGGCACTGATCGAGCGTCTCGACATCATGTTCGACCTGCCACACATGCTGCGCGCCTTTGACAGCCTGCGCCGCGCCGAATTGATTCGCGCGCAGGGACCGGCCAAGCGGGAAGAGACGCCCGGCAGAAATGATCCCTGCCCCTGCGGCAGCGGCCAGAAGTACAAGAAGTGCCACGGCGATCCGCAGCGCTTGCATTGAAGGCAGCAACGTAAACCGGTTGCCCCGCGCTCCTAGATCAACAATGCCGACCGCCGCTGCCCACAACTCCCGCACTCCGGATCGCGCGTCAATCCCACCCGCTCAAAGCGCATGCTGAGTGCATCGACTTTAAGCAAGGTGTCGATCAGGGGCTCGCCGATTCCAAGCAGCAGTTTGATGGTCTCGGTGGCTTGCAAGGTGCCGACCAGGCCGGGCAACACACCAAGCACGCCGGCCTCGGCGCAGTTGGGCGCGAACTGCGCGGGCGGTGGCTCGGGAAACAGACAGCGATAACAGCTGCCCGGACGATCCGCGCGGGTCGGCCAGAACACTGCCACTTGGCCGGAAAACCGCTGTACGGCGGCATACACCAGCGGTAAGCCAAGCGCCACGCAGGCGTCATTGACCAAGTAGCGGGTGGCAAAGTTGTCGCTGCCATCGACGATAACGTCATGACCTGCCAGCAGCGTGTGTACGTTGTCAGCCAGCAGTCGCTGCTTGATTGCGATCACCTCGATATCCGGGTTCAGCGCCAACAAACTGCCGCGCGCGGAGTCGACCTTGGGTCGGCCAATATCGGCATCGCGATGCAGCACTTGCCGCTGCAGATTGCTGCGCTCAACCACGTCATCGTCGATGACGCTGATCCGGCCAACGCCGGCCGCGGCCAGATACAAGCCGACCGGCGAACCCAGCCCGCCCGCACCAATAAGCGCCACCCGCGCCGCACGCAACGCGCGTTGACCTGCAATGCCTACATCGTTGAGCAACAAATGGCGTGAATAACGCTGCAAGAACTCCGGCGACTCGGTGGCTGCCGTCATCGGCAGGCCCTCGGCCTGCCAGCGCGTGGTGCCACCCGCCACCGAGCAGACGCGCGTATAACCCTTCGCCTGCAAAGCCTGCGCGGCGGCCAGCGAGCGTCGTCCACTGGCACAAATCAGCATGACGTTCGCATCAACCTCGGCAATCCAACGACCGGGTTGCTCGACAAGTGACGCCATCGCTACACCGCGCGCCGGCCGTGCTATGCCGCTGGCGCGCTCACCTTCATCGCGGATGTCGAGCAGGCTGGACCCGTCGTCAGTTCGTGCAAGTGCATCGGCGGGGCTGATTTCGTTAACGCCAGGCGAGTTTGTCATCGCCCAATTCTACGGCCGTGGCATGCAATCGCCCGACCCGCGATGGTCTTGCGAGCGGGTTGGCATACACTCGCCCAAACACCGTCGGAGGGTCGCCATGAGCAAGCTCAAGAAGAAGGATTACGCCGAAAAGCTGGAGCCATTACAGGTCGAGTTGAACCAGTTGTCGCACTGGGTGAAGCACAGCGGTCGGCGCATGTTGGTGATTTTTGAGGGTCGTGACACTGCGGGCAAGGGTGGCGCGATCACGGCAGTGGCGGAAGCGCTGAATCCGCGGCAGACGCGGGTAGTGGCGTTGTCCAAGCCGAATGATCGCGAACTTACCCAATGGTATTTCCAGCGCTACGTGCCGCATTTGCCGGCGGCGGGCGAGTTGGTCCTGTTTGATCGCAGTTGGTACAACCGCGCCGGTGTTGAAAAGGTCATGGGCTATTGCACCGACGAGCAGTATCAGGCGTTTCTGCAACAGGCGCCCGCGTTTGAGAAAATGCTGACGGATGACGGCTTGATCCTGCTCAAGTACTGGCTGAGTGTCGATCAGGAAATGCAGGAAGAGCGCTTCGCTGAGCGCGCAGCAGATCCGCTCAAGCGCTGGAAGCTGTCGCCCATCGATCTGGATTCACGGCAGCATTACGCCGACTACGGCGCTGCGCGCGATGCAATGTTCAAGGTGACGCATTGCGAAGCTGCACCTTGGACCGTGGTCGATTTCAATGATCAGCGGCGCGGTCGCTTGACGCTGATCCGCCACCTTTTGGATCACGTGCCCGATCACCCGCTGCCAGACCGTCCGATTGAACTCCCGCCGCTTGGCAGCAAGCCGAAGAAAGAAAAGTTCGCCGGGCCACTGAAGCCTATCCCGTTGGTTGACTGAGACGCGGTTTGAGCGCATCGGGTATTGGTGTGAGGGTTGCAGCCGCGCAAGTTTGGTTCAACAAACGCGAGCAGCCAGCGCGGACGCTTTCATAGAGCGGAGCTTGCTCCGCTGCATTTTGCTGTTGCTTAACTTCCAGCAATATCCTCAACAATCACAGCCGCCTCGCGTCCCATCAAGGCAAACGCGAGGTAGCGAAAGCGCAGGCCGCGCGCGCTGCAAAACTCGGCGAACGCGCGGTACTCGTGTTGCTCGGCGTTGGGGTAACCAAGATAGTCGTCAAACACGATCACGCTGCCCACCCGTAGCTGATTGCCAAGCGCAGCGAACACATCGACGGTCGACTGATAAAGGTCGCAATCGACATGTAACAGGCGAATGGTCGCGCCGGCATTGGCGGCGACAAACGTAGGCAAGCTGTCTCGGAACCAACCTTTGTGCAGCGTGACGTTGGCTGCAACGGCGGGGAGAAGACCTCTGGTTGAGTAGCTGCCGGCGGTTTCGCCGGGTAACCAGTCTTCGGGCAAGCCCTCGAAACTGTCGAATCCGTGGAGTGGCTGATCGGTTAGATGTTTGGCTAGATATCGCAGCGAACGGCCGTGGAATACCCCGCATTCGATCACCAGGCCGGGCCGTTGCGCGTGTGCCAAGGCGATGTCCATGAGCTGCGGCGCGCTGCCGACCAAGCGGGCGGGTGGTCGCTGGCGATGTTGATGTTGATGTTGATGCAGAAAGAAGTCCCAGATCGCCTGCGCGCGCGGGTGCGGCAAACTCATCGCGGCGGCGGCCTCAAGGCCCGCCAGCACGCGCAGCGCGCGCCAATGCAAGTAGGCGTGAGGATCACTGGCTGGGGTACCACTGGCTTCCAGCCGCCGTAGGCTCGGACGCGGGTCGCGATCATCAAAGCGCAGCAGCTCAAGCATGGGTAGTAATCCGGCCTGGTGTCCGCTCTGGGCAATGAAACGATCTAGACCAGCAACTGCCCGCTTGATATCACCCAAGCCGGTAAGCGCGCGGGCCAACGCCAACTGACAATCGGGATCACGCGGTGCCAACTCACAGGCGTGCTCGAAACTGCGCAAGGCACGGTCGTAGTCGCCCGTTGCCCACGCCAACTGGCCGGCCAGACGCAAGCCTTCCGGTACTGCCTTGAGCGAGTCTGGCAACGGATCAAAGAGACTTTGCGCGTGCGCATAACGGCGCTCACCAATGGCGTTTGAGATGGCGGCTAAAATGGCCAAGCTGTGGTTGTCGGTGGACATGCGAAGGACGATGGGTCAAGCAGCGAAGGCGCTGGCGCCGCGATACTGTTGGCTCAACCGACCGGCCCGCAAGTGCGCACAAGGTTGGCAGCCGAGTTCGCGACTCGCTCAGTAGACCGAGGCGGGCTCTTCCGACATCGGTGATTGCACGTAAATGCAGTCGCGGCCGCTGCGTTTGACGCGGCACAAAGCCGCATCTGCCAGCACATTGGCAACGTGAGCGGCAGGTTCGGGCACTTCATCGAGCAAACAAACCGGATGGCCGCACCCCACCGCGAACAGCGGCGGAAACAGCAGCCAATCGGGGTTGCGCCAGCAGATGTGCCGGGCCATTGCGTTCGTTCCCCCAGACGTTGAAGCTTTGGCCAATCCACGATACCGCGGAACCGGCGTCGCTGCTCTGCGCAGATCAGTGGGCGCGACGTGCTTTGCGCCCAGCGTCAGCTGCGATAGGCTGCTCTGCTTTGCCTGATCGTCCGGGCCCACCTGTTGTGCCGAGTGTCCATGCAAGTGATTTACGATCCAGCCGCCATAGAAGCCAACGCGCAAGCCTTTTGGAATGGAGAACGCGCTTTTGAAGTCTCCGAGGACTCGACCAAGCCCAAATATTTCTGCCTGTCGATGCTGCCCTACCCATCAGGCGCATTGCACATGGGCCATGTGCGCAATTACACGATCGGCGATGTGATCAGTCGGCACCGGCGCATGCTCGGCTACAACGTGCTGCAACCGATGGGCTGGGATGCGTTTGGCTTGCCCGCTGAAAACGCCGCGATCAAGAACAACACCGCGCCAGCCAAGTGGACGTACGCCAACATCGAGCACATGCGTACCCAGCTGCAGTCGCTGGGTCTTGCGATTGATTGGACGCGCGAATTCGCGACCTGCAAGCCGGACTACTACGTGCACGAGCAACGCATGTTCGTGCGCTTGTTCAAGAAGGGTCTGGTGTATCGAAAGAACAGCGTGGTCAATTGGGACCCGATCGATCAGACCGTGCTCGCCAACGAGCAGGTCATCGATGGTCGCGGCTGGCGCTCTGGTGCTTTGGTCGAGAAGCGCGAGATTCCGCAGTGGTTCCTGAAAATCACCGCCTACGCGCAAGAATTGCTGGACGAAATGGAGCAGCTGCAGGGCTGGCCGGACTCGGTCAAGACCATGCAACGCAACTGGATCGGTCGCTCGGAAGGCCTCGAGATCGAGTTTGCCGTCGAGAATAGTGATCAGCGGCTGCGCGTTTTCACGACCCGCCCAGACACCTTGCTGGGTGTCACCTACATGGCCGTGGCCACTGAGCATCCGCTGGCGCAAGCGGCCGCTGCCAGCAACCCTGAGTTGGCGGCATTCATCGCCGACTGCAAACGCGGTGGCACCACCGAGGCGGAACTGGAAACCCAGGAAAAGCGCGGCATGGCGACTGGTGTGTATGCCATCCATCCCATCAGCGGCGAACGCGTGCCGGTGTGGACCGCCAACTTCGTGCTCATGGGTTATGGCACCGGCGCGGTGATGGCCGTGCCCGGCCACGATGCGCGCGATTTTGAGTTCGCGCAAAAGTATGGGTTGCCGATCAAGCAAGTGATCGCGATTGCTTCTGCCAATTCTTCAGACGCGCAAGTCGATGGCGTCGAGTACGACAGCACGTCATGGAAAGACTGGTACGCCGACAAAACCCATCCGCAAATGCGGGTGGTCAACTCCGCAGCGTTGGATGGATTGAACTATCGCGGTGCCTTCGACAAAGTCGCCGAGATACTCGCCGAGCGCGGTGAGCGACGGGTCAACTTTCGACTGCGCGATTGGGGAGTCTCAAGACAGCGCTATTGGGGCTGTCCCATTCCGATGATCCGATGCGCCAAGTGCGGCGATGTGCCGGTGGCGGAAGCGGACTTGCCGGTGTTGCTGCCGGAGGACGTGGCATTTTCCGGCATGCAATCGCCCATCAAGGCCGATCCCGAATGGCGCAAAACCATCTGCCCAACCTGCGGCGGTCCGGCTGAGCGCGAAACCGACACCTTCGACACCTTCATGGAGTCAAGCTGGTACTACGCCCGCTATACCTCGCCGGGGGCGTCCGAAATGGTCGATGCGCGCGCCAACTATTGGCTGCCGGTCGACCAGTACATCGGCGGCATCGAACACGCCATCCTGCATCTGTTGTATTTCCGCTTCTTCCACAAGTTGCTGCGCGATGTGGGCCTGGTGACGGGGAACGAGCCGGCGACCAATCTGTTGTGCCAAGGCATGGTGATCGCCGAAACGTTCTATCGCGACGGCGCGGATGGGGCCAAGGAGTGGATCAATCCCGCCGATGTCGCCATTGAGCGCGACGACAAAGGCCGTGTGATTGGCGCCAAGCTGGTCAGCGACGGCGCGCCAGTGGCGATTGGCGGCACCGAAAAAATGTCGAAGTCAAAGAACAATGGCGTCGACCCGCATCAGATGGTGGCGGCGTTTGGTGCGGACACGGTGCGCCTGTTCTCGATGTTCGCCGCGCCGCCGGATCAAAGTCTCGATTGGAGCGAGGCCGGCGTCGAAGGCATGTCGCGCTTCTTGCGGCGGGTCTTCAATCAAGTGCACAAGCACGTCGCGGACGGTGTGCTGCCGGCGCTCGACCCGGGCGCGCTGAATGCCGAGCAGAAAGCGCTGCGCCGCAAGTTGCACGAGACCATCGACAAGGTTGCCGATGACTATGCGCGTCGCTACACCTTCAACACCGCGATCGCGGCGGTGATGGAATTGGTGAACGCGATCATGAAGGCGGCGGTTGAAGACTCCAGCCCGCAAGGCCGCGCGGTGGCGCACGAGGCCTGGGAGGCCATCGTTCTGATGCTCAATCCCATCGTGCCGCACCTTTGCCACGATCTTCGGCAAGCGCTGGGGCACCCGCAAACGCTGATTGAGAACCTGCCATTTCCCAAGGCAGATCCGGCCGCGTTGGTACGTGATTCGGTGGTGCTGGCGGTGCAGGTGAATGGCAAGCTGCGCGGCCAGGTCGAGGTCGCTGTTGATGCGGCGCGTGAGAGTATCGAGGCACAGGCACTGGCACAGCCGCTGGTGGCGAAGTTTCTGGAGGCCTTAAGCGTGCGCAAAGTGATCGTGGTGCCGGGCAAGATCGTTAACATCGTGGCTAATTGAGATGCGTCACTTACTCATTGCATGCCTGTGCATCGCCCTTGCCGGTTGCGGCTTCCAGCTGCGGCGCGATGTGGTGTTGCCGAATGAGCTTGCCGCGATTCGAATCGAATCCGCGGAAACCAACTCCGAACTGACCCGTGGATTGGAAGTGGTGCTGCGGCGTTCGGGCGCAGTCATCCAGGCGGCCGATGCGACCACCGGTGCTCGCTTGCGGCTTGCCAGCGTCAGCCTGGTGCCGCGACCGCTGAGTGTGAGCGGTGATGGGCGGGTGCAGGAGTTCGCCTTGCTCTATCACGTTGAGATCGAGCTGATCGACGCGCTGGGTGTCGTCCGCGTGCCTTTGCAAACCGTGAGTTTGGAGCGCGTCTACAGCTTCGATGCCGCCGCAGCGCTGGGTACTCCGGGAGAAGAAGAAGTGGTGCGCGAGGAACTTGAACGCGAAATGGTGGCTTCGATTTTGCGGCGGATTGAGGCGGCGCTGGCAAGGTGATTTTGCTGGCCCGGCCTTTTCATGAATCGCGCACGCTCTTGCTCGTTTCCTGACCGCACAGGGGATTCTCTTCAATCGGCCGTATATCCCGATACGGCGCTCCTTCAGAGAATCCCCTGTGCGATCAGGATCCTGCGCGATCAGCGTACGGATTCATGAAAAGGCCGGGCGCTCGCAGCCAATCGCGGCTGTTGTGGGAGCGCCGGAAGGCGCGTTGCTTCATAGCCACCGGATCGAATCGCGCCTTCCCGCGCTACCACGATAGCCAAGACTGGTGTTACGGCGGCGCTTGGGTCTTAGAGCGAAGGGCTCTCGTGTGACTTTGACGAATGGTCGCGAGAGCACGCCATAATCCAGCCATGAGCCAATCCCTCGCCCAATTCGAGCGACACCTAAAAGAAGGCAGGTTGGCCCCTGTCTATCTGATCGCAAGCTCCGAAGATCTGCTGCGGATCGAAGCCGCTGACGCCTTGCGCGCCGCTGCTAAAGCCGCCGGCTTTGCCGAGCGCGAGGTGTTCGATGTGGAGGGCAGTTTCGACTGGAACGCCGTCGCCGCCAGCTTTGCGACCATGTCCTTGTTTGCCTCAAAACGGGTGATCGAGCTGCGCCTGCCCACCGCGAAGCCGGGCAAAGAGGGCGGCAAGCTGATTGAAGATTTTTGCGCATCACCACCGCCAGATATCCTTCTATTGGTCGTTGGCGGTGAGTGGAGCCGCAAACACGAGGCCGGTTGGAGCCGCGCCATTGAGCGTTGCGGCGTGTCGTTGCCGATCTGGCCACTCAAACCCAACGAGTGCGGGGCGTGGATTGCCGGACGCCTGAAGTCACGCGGCGTCTCAGCAGACCGGCAGGCTGTGGCCCTGTTGGCCGAACGCGTCGAAGGCAATTTGTTGGCGGCTGCACAGGAGATCGACAAGCTCGCTTTGCTGGTCGGCAAACACCACCTCGACGCCGCCCAGTTGGAGGCTCTGGTCGCCGACAGCGCACGCTTCGACGTATTTGCGATGGTTGAGGCGGCGGTTGCCGGCGATGCTGCGCGCGCGTTGCGGGTAGTCGCCGGGCTGCGTGGCGAGGGCGAGCAGGTGGCAGGTCTGTTGCCATGGTTGAGTGGCCAGCTGCAAGCCTTGGCGCGCATCTCGGCGGTCGCCGAAAGCGGCGGCAATGTGGCTGCCGCGATGACCAAAAGCGGAATCTGGGACGCACGCCAACCCGCATTTCGACGCGCTTTGTCGCGGATCAATACCGCGCATGCGCAACGCTTGGCCGCCGAGTGCGGGCGGGTGGAACGGGTCGCAAAAGGGCGCGCTCACGGTGATGCCTGGCTGGCGCTGGAACGTTTGCTGACCGCCGTGGCCGACCCGCGGGCGGCGCATCTGATTGCCGCGTGAGCATTGTGACGGTTAATCCGCGCGTACTTTTGGTGTACGGCGGCACCTTCGATCCGGTCCATTGCGGTCACGTGGCGGTAGCCAAAGCTGCCGCTGATGTCACCGGCGCTACCCACGTGCTGCTGATCCCGTGCGGTGATCCGCCGCATCGGGACAAGCCCTTGGCTTCGGGTGCCCTGCGTGCCGAGTTGCTGCGATTGGCGTTTGCCAATGACCCTCGCTTTGTTGTCGACGAGCGCGAGCTGGGTCGAGTGGGTCCGTCATTCATGGTCGACACCTTGGCTGAGATCCGCGCGGAAATCGGTGCATCGGCGCCGCTGGCGCTGCTGGTCGGACAGGATGCGGCGCGCGGCTTGCCAGGCTGGCATGCGTGGTTGCGCTTGCCAACGCTGGCGCACCTTCTGGTGGTGCCGCGCGCAGCCGATCAGGAGGCGCTTGCACTTGAGGTAACCGCTGCCTGGCGACCCGTTGATGACGTCACTGAATTTGCAATGGCGCCAGCCGGCCTCGTGTATCGACTGCCGCAGGCGCTGTCCGCTGCCAGCGCCACTGCCAGCCGGCGCGCCCTCGCGACGGGCGACAACGCACATGCGGATTTGCCGAGCGCGGTGGGTCAGCGTCTTGCATCGAGCTCCCCTTATCGGGTGGCCGAAAAGTGATTGGCCTATACTTGCGCCGCCCGGCGTGCGCCGAGGTTCCTTTTCAACCATGAGGTTTAGCCCGCTTGACCACCCCCCGCTTGAACACTCGAAGCGCAGTACCTGACCGCCCTCCGGCGCCCGCCACCGTCGCACCGGAAGCACTGCGCAAGATTGTGCAAGCCGCGTTGGACGACATCAAAGCCAAAGAAATCCGCGAGATCGATGTTCGCGGCAAGACCAGCATCACCGATTGGATGGTGATCGCCTCGGGTACTTCGAGCCGACACGTGCGCTCGATCGCCGATGAAGTGGCCAAGCAAGCCAAGCAGATCGGATGCCCGCCGATTGGGGTAGAGGGCCAGCGCGAAGCCGAGTGGGTGCTGGTGGACCTGGGTGACGTGATTGTTCACGTCATGCTGCCGCGAGTGCGTGAGTTCTATGCGCTGGAGCGCCTGTGGACGGTCGGTGATCAAGCTCCGACGGCCGATGCCAACTCAGCGACCAGCGCCAGCTGATAGTAATGTGGTGCTGCGCAATCAATCGAACTTATCTGCGCTGTCTTTCCGCGTCTGGCAGCGTTGCTCCTCCACGCCATAGCGCTGCTATGCCTCGTCGTCGCGCCTTGCCAGCCGCGCAAATCCACCCGCAGATAATGTCCTCTGATTACCAGCCACCACACTAGCGATATGCGCCTGTTGCCATGAAGGCGCGTCTGTTGGCGGTGGGCAGCGGCATGCCGAGTTGGGTCAATGCCGGATACGCTGAATATGCCAAGCGACTTTCGCACTGGCTGCCGCTTGACTTGATCGAGATATCACCCGGCCTGCGCGGCAAGTCCCGCGATGCAGAGCGCGCCCGCAGCGACGAAGGTCAACGCCTGCTCGCCGCCATTCCGCGCGGAAGCTGGGTTATTGCCTTGGAGGTCAGCGGCCGCTCGCTGAGCTCGGAAGGATTGGCCGAACGCCTGCAGCAGTGGCGCATGCAGGGGCAGGATCTGGCCCTGCTGATTGGCGGCCCCGAAGGCTTCGACGCAAGCGTCCTGGCGCGCAGCGATGAGCGCTGGTCACTCGGCCCGTTAACCTTGCCACACCCCTTGGTGCGGATTGTTGTGGCCGAGCAGCTCTATCGCGCCGCGAGCCAGTTGGCCAATCATCCTTACCATCGAGGTGGCTGAAGGCTTGGGGGAGCGCCGAAAGGCCGGCTTGCATTAATCCGGCGAAGCCAGTTGCCGCTTCCGGCGCTGTTACAGCCGCCGACTCAGAACAAGTCGCCGCCGGCCGAAAAAGCGCGCTCCAAGGTATCGCCCAAGCCACCGATTTCAAGCACCAGTCGGTCCAGCTCGCTGGCGTTCAAGCCGTCATACGGACGGTTCTCGCACAACTGCAGATAAGGCGCGCCGTCCAACATCGATTGCGCCAGATAGCCAACACGCTGCTGCCAATTGAACTCCAGCGCACGCCGGCCATCGAGCCCGGTCATGGGTGCGATGGCGGTGCTGAGGCGCAGATATTTGCGGCCATCATCGCCTTCAAGTTCGGTCAGAAAGATGCCTTGCCGACGGCGGCCGCCGTCCAAGGTGATTTCGATGGCGATCAAGTACGGGTCGTTGGTGCTGAGTGTGTAGACACCGGCGACATGAGCGCGGATCTGCTCGAAGGACTGCATGAGTGAGGGTCGAGAATCTAAAAAGGAGACTCCGTATGCTACGCGGCGATGCCATTCCTGTCTGCCGCCGCCGCCCTGGATCAACGCATTGCTGCCGCAGTGCGGGCGATTCCGGCCGGGCAGGTTGCCTCTTACAGCGGCATCGGCCAGCGGATCGGCTTAACCCGCGGTGGTCGCCGGGTGGCGCGCATGCTCGCAAGCAATGATGACCCGACCTTGCCTTGGCACCGCGTGCTGAAGGCGGGCGGGCGGATCGCCTTTACTGCCGATAGTGCTGAGTTTGCTGAGCAAGCTCGGCGGTTGCGGGCGGAAGGCCTTCGGGTGGTCGGATCGCGAGTGATCCCGTCGCGCGGAGACGATGATCTGGATACAGCGATTTGGAGTGGCTGAGCGGGCGCTTCAGTGCTCGACTTTGGGTGAGCCGCCATCGAAATTGCACGTCGATCCAGCTGTTCGTTCTGGCCTTCGCAGGATCGGCCGAAAGATAGCAAACCCCGCGCCTACACGTGCTTTCGCAGCGTCCCTTCTTCATTCAGCAACCGGTTGATCCGGGTGAACACTTCGCCGCGCGAAAAAGGCTTCTTCATGAAGTCGTCGGCACCGATGCGTTGCACGTAGAACTGCTCGGTGGCCATCTCGTTGCCGCTCATCATGATGACCGGGATATCGCGGGTGATCGGGTCGCGGCGCAGTTGGCGCAGCGCTTCGAAGCCGCTCATGCCGGGCAGGACGATGTCGAGAAAGATCAAAGAAGGCGCATGCGCGCGCGCCAGTTGCAGGCCGCGTTCGGCGTCGGCGGCGTCCAGCACGTCATATTGGTTTTGCCGCAGGATGCGGCCGAGCATGGCGAGAATGGTCGCGGAGTCGTCGATAACCAAGACGCGCGTGCCTTCCGGTGCACTCCTGCGCGGACTATCTTCACGACGCTCCACTTTGCGCGCCGCTTGCGAACGGGCCCTTGCGGCGGCGGCTTCGGCATTGACTGCAGCTGCTTCGCGTATGGCGCGGCGCTCATCAATGAGCTGGCGAAGCCGATCAAGAAAACTCATGCGGGGCCCCCTGACCCTGAAGTTGTGGCGACAGTCTCGCATAAAGCGCTGTTGCGCTTGGCGGAAGTGCAATCCTTGATGCGCATTTCAACAGCGTTGGGTCATGCTCAAGCGGACATCAAAAACCGCCAACGAATGGCTGCCAGCCGCCCGGTATGATGACCTCCCGCCAACGTCTTCGCCAACGTCTTGACACCCATGCTTGAGCAACTGCCGCCAATTACCAAGGCCATCCTCTGGAGCAATGCGCTGATCTACGGCTTGCAGGTGTGGCTGGGTGAGCCAGCGTTCGTATCGTTCATGTTGTGGCCGTGGGGTAGCTATCCACTGGGCTACGATCAGGGCGCACTGGTGACCGCCGGGTTTTTGCCTTGGCAGCTCGTGACTTACGGCTTCATGCATGGCGGATTCGTCCATCTGTTTTTCAACATGATGGCGGTGTTCATGTTTGGCGCGCAGATCGAACAGGTGTGGGGTAGCAAGCGTTTCGCGACGTTCTACTTCGCCTGTGTGGTCGGTGCCGGTCTCACTCAACTGGCCGTGGTGACATGGATGGTTTCCGAAGGCGGTCCCGCGTTTCCAACCTTGGGCGCCTCGGGCGGGGTGTATGGACTGCTGCTGGCGTTCGGGATGATGTTTCCCAATCGACAGGTGATGTTGCTGATTCCGCCCATTCCGATGAAGGCGCGCACCTTGGTCATCGTCTTTGGTGCCATCGAGATCTTCATGGGTGTAACCGGCACGCAAAGTGGCGTCGCCCATTTTGCGCACCTGGGCGGCATGCTGTTCGGGTTCCTGCTGATCCAGCACTGGCGCGGGCGCTGGCCATTTTCACCCAAGCGTCGGCAGTAGCGTTTCCCAGCGAGACAACCCATTCGGCGCGCACCATTTGCTGGACTTGGCCGGTGCAGGTGTGCAGCAGGAGGGCCGCGCTCCCGCGCGGCTGCCGTTGGCGAGTCCAAGAGCGGCGTCGCGGGAGCGACGCCCTCCAAGAGCGCGCTTCGGTCAGATGCGGCGGCTAGCCCGGTAGCCGCAGAAAATCCGGACTCGCAATCAACCGCAGCGAATCCAGGCGCGGCCGCGCTTGCGGCAACACATCACACAGGGCGCTAAGTTCGGCTTGCAGAGCGGCAATCTCCTGCGGTCGCACAGCGGGGTTGACGACGGCAAGCGTGCTCAGGCGTTCGATTTCGTGGCCCAGCAATGCGTTGGCGGCAGCAACTGCGGCGGCAATGCGTTGCGCGGCCATTGCGGCGGCCGCTTCACCGGCGCGTTTGACCAAGGGCGGAACCAAGGTCGCCATCGGTTTGCGGTAGCGCTGCAGGTCGACCGTGCGCTCCGCCGCACGCTCGCGCGCACGACTGCTGGGCGCAAAGCCTTCGCGCAGCTGCAAGCGGGTATCGACGACGCAGCGCATGGGCTCTGGCGGCAGGTAGCGTTCCACTTGCAACGACCGCGGGGCGACGCACTCAAGTACAAACACCGCTTCCAGCAGCACCGTGCGCGCGGGCAATCCTTCATCCAGCAGAAAAGCGGCGTTGCCGGTCTCGCTGCTCAAAATCAAGTCTTCTGCGGCCAACACCAGCGGATGATCGGCACGCAGAAACAGCAGGTCATCGCGAGCCAAGGCCGTGGCACGATCAAACGTGGCCGAACAGGCACCGTGCTTGAACGCCTCGAAGGCGTCCAAGGTCAGGTATTCGGGATCGAGCAACCAGACCTCCTTGCCCAGCAATTCGTGATGCACGCCGAACTGCTCAAGCAATCGCAACGGATAGTCGTCGCTGCTGGCGCGGGCGTCGTCGGCCAGCAGGGCTTGTCGCAGTTCACCCACATCGGCACCGCGTTGGCTGGCGAGTTCAAGTAAACGATCCCGTCCACGCAGAATCTGCGCGCTGAGCTCGGCATGACGATCACGCGTACGCGCGTTCAATGCCTCCAATTCGCTGGGCTCATCGAGCGCGACAGCCGTCAATTGCTCGCCAAATTCACGCAACAGCTCGCGGCCATCGGCGCACACGCCAGCGAAAGCATCCAAGCCTTCCGCATACCAGCGCTGCAGCGCGTGCTGCGGGCTGTTCTCGATGGCACAGGCGTGCAGATGCACGTCGCCACGTTGACCGATACGATCAAGTCGGCCGATGCGCTGCTCAAGCATGTCGGGATCGAGCGGCAAGTCCCAGAAAATCAGATGTTGGGCGAACTGGAAATTGCGGCCTTCGGCACCGATCTCGGAGGCGATCAACAGCCGTGTGCCTTCAGGATCAGCAAAAAAAGCGGCGTTGCGGTCGCGCTGCAGCAGGTTCATGTCTTCGTGAAAGCGGGCGACCGTCATGCCCGAGCGCAAGCGCAGCGCCTCCTCCAAGGCCTGCACTTTGGCCCGCGAGCGGCACAGCAACAGCGCCTTGGCCGGTTCGATGCTGTCGAGCACGCCAAGCAACCAGTCCATGCGCGGGTCGCGGGTGTAGTCATGCTCCGGCTCGACGTGCTCGGGCGTGCCGATGTCGGCATGAAACTCGGCGCGCAGGCGGCCTTCCAAGTCGGCTGCGACTTCACTTGGGCTGAGCACCTGCAGATGGGCGACCCGCCGCGGAAAGCCGCCCACCGCCAAGCGGCGGTTGCGAACCATCACCCGACCCGTGCCATGACGGTCGATCAGATCATCAATGAGGGCAGTGCGTAGCGAATTCGCCGCATCGTCGGTCGCCGATTCGATGGCGGCAAGGCGCGCCGGCAACTGCTTGCCCTCTTCCCCGAACAGGCTTGCCAGCTGCACAACGCCTTGCGCATCCGGGCTGCGCCCGGAGAGCAAGGCGTCGACCGAGTCGGAAACCGCGACGAAGCGCTCCGACTCGGCGATAAAGGCTTCAAAATCCCCGTAACGCGCCGGATCAAGCAAGCGCAAACGCGCGAAATGGCCGGTGCGGCCCAATTGTTCGGGAGTGGCCGTGAGCAGGATGATGCCGTCGGTTTGCGCGGCCAGCGCCTCCACCAATTGGTACTGAGGACTGGCCAGCTCAGGCGACCAGCCCAAGTGATGGGCTTCATCCACCACCACGATGTCCCAGCCAGCCGCCAGCAGTTGGGTGCGGCGCTTACGATCGCTGGCCAGCCAGTTGAGCGGCGCAATGACCTGCTGTTCGTCCTCAAATGCATTGCAGCCGGGCGCGCTGGCTTCGATCGCCTCGCAACGCTCTTCGTCAAACAGCGCAAAACTCAGATTGAAGCGGCGCAGCAACTCCACAAACCATTGGTGGACAAGGCTGTCGGGCAACAGGATCAGCGCACGACCGACGCGTCCCATGGCCAGTTGCTGGGCCAGGATCAAGCAGGCTTCGATGGTCTTGCCGAGTCCCACTTCATCGGCCAACAACAGCCGCGGTGGTCGTCTGGAGGTGGCGATTTCGGCCACCCGCAATTGATGGGCAATCAGATCGATACGCGCGCCGAGCACGCCCCAGCCCGGATGAGCAAGGGCGTTGGCACGTTGCTGCATCACCGCTTGGCGCAGCTCAAACTGGTCGCTGCGATCAACGCGGCCCGCCAGCAAGCGAGTGTCGGCTTTGGATACCGGCTGCTCGGGGTCCAACTCACCTTCCGGCACCCGTCGCGTCGCGCACAGGTAAACCAGCAAGCCATCAACGGATTCCACCGCATCGACGACGATGTCGCCGCGTTCAACCCGGATGCGATCACCCCGGCGAAACTCGGCGCGCGCCAGCGGCGCACTAGCGGTGGCGTATTGGCGAATGGTGCCGGTGCCAGTGAAGACGATCTGCACGCTGCGGCCGGCCAAACGCATGACCGTGCCCAGGCCGAGTTCGGGCTCGGCTGAGGAGAACCAACGCTGCCCTGGGACAAAGTCGTTCATTGCTTGAGTCTACGCCGGCTTGGCGTCGCGCAGCCGTAAAAAAACGTCAGCAGCCGGCTCAATAACAACAGGCTCAATTGGCAGCCCAGATGCGCACCTGTTCGGTCGCCTTCTTGAACATCGGTTGCCCTGCCTTGCACGCAAACGCAGCAGCAAACTCGGGCATGTTGAGCAAGGGGCCATTGACCCGTTGGCGCGGTGGCGCGTGTACGTCGGTACTCAGACGCCGCACCAGCGCCGACTCCAGATCATTGCGTCGCCACAGGCGGGCGTAACTCAAGAAGAAGCGCTGCTCTGGCGTGTAGCCCTGCGCTTGCGGCAGTTTGAGATCACCAATCCGCGCCCTCAAGGCGGCGTGCGCCAGTTCCAGCCCGGCGAGGTCGGCGGTGTTCTTGCTGCGCGTCAGGCGGCCACTGACTTTAATCGCGCCGACCGCGGTGTAGGCGTCGTATTGCGTCTCCAAGGCCTTGGTGCGGGCGAGGTAGGCGTCGCGCTCGGGCACTGTCCAACCGCCTTGCAAAGCACCGGTCTTGTCGAAAAGTTGGCCGGTGACATCGAAGCCTTGCATCAACTCATGTCCGATCATCGCGCCCAGCGTTCCGTAGTTTTCGGCGGCGTCGGCCGCAGGATCAAACAGCGGCGATTGCAACAGGCCGGCGCTGAGCACCAGCTGGTTGCGATTGGGCGCGTAGTAGCCGTTCACCAGCTGCGTTGGCAGCGGAAACAGTTCGGCAGAACGTTTGCCGCCAATTGCCGCCATTCGCTGCCGATTGCGCAATGCTGCCGCCGCCAACACGTTGCCGGCATAACTGCTGCGGCTGAGCTTGAGGCCTTCGACGCTGCGCCATTCAAGAGGCTTGGCGATGCGCATGTCGAGCGCGTCCAGCTTGTCGACAGCCGCCGTCCGGCTGGATTCCGAAAGCCACGGCGCGTTGGCCAGTCGTATCCGCAACGCGGCGCGCACATCATCGACAATCTGTTGCGCGGCGGCTTGCGCAGGCGCAGGCAGGTAGCGCGCGACAAAGCGTTGTCCGACCGCATCGCCCAGGGCCAAGTCAGCTGCGGCGAGCACGCGGCGAGTGCGATCCGGTGGCGTGGCTTGGCCCGCCAGCAAGGCACCATGAAAGCCGTCGTGCGCGTTGACGAAGCCGCTGCCAAGGTAAGGTGACATTGCATCCAATACCTGCAGCTTCAGGTAGGGCTTCCAATCCTCAAGCGGCGTCGTCGACAGCATCTGCGCAACGGTGTCGAAGAACGCAGTCGGCGCGACCGATAACGTCTTCAACTTGGCCAGCCCCTGTGCCTTCAAGAATTGCTTCCACTGCATGGACGGGTAGCGCTTGATCAGGTCGCGCGCCGAGATCGGCTGATAGGAAGTATTCGGATCGCGCAGCTGCAACAGGTCGAGTGAGGCACCAGCCAAGCGAATTTCCATCGCCAGTGCGCGAGCTGAATCACCCGCCGCATCGGCGCTGCCGGCCAAACCCAGCAAGGTTTGCGCATAGCCACGATAGTGGCCAAGCAGCTCGCGGCTGTCGGCGTCCTGGCGCAAGTAATAGTCGCGATCAGGCAGCACCAGGCCGCCTTGGCTCGCGTAAGCAATCACTTGTTCGGGCTGGCGCAGGTCGTCGCCGGCGTCAAAGCGAAACAATACTGGTAGACCACGCGCATGCCAGCTCGCCAGCAAAGCGGGCAACTGCTTCGGCTTTTTCAGCGCGTCGATCTCGGCGAGCAAGCCAGCGATGGGCGCAAGTCCAGCGGTCTCAATGCCGGCCTCGTCGAGGCCCGCGGCAACAAAATCGGCGATCAGTCCATCCAGACTGTCCTTGGGCTGCTGCAGAATCTCGGCCAGCAACGCTTCCTGCTGCGCGCGATTGCGTTCCTTGAGCACATCAAAGGTGCCAAAACTTTCGCGCTCGGCGGGTACTGGCGTCGACTTCAGCCATCCGCCATTGGCGAATTGATAGAAATCCCGACAGGCCGGTGTTTTTGGATCAAGTTCACGCAACTCAAGCGCTGTCGCAGAACCAACCAGCGACAAACAGATCACAACAGCAGCAACAGACAATTTCATGCGGCACGCGTCGACGCGAAGGGGGCGGCAGTGTAGCCGGCGGCTGCGGCTTACGTCGGTGCGCTTCGCACATAACCTGCGATTGGTGCGTCGCGGTGCTGTCTCAACGTGTGTAATGTTGGTCGAGGTGTCGGAGGATCTGTTCCGACTCGAACAGTTCGATGTTCTGGTTGCGGTCAATCAAGTAAGGCACTTGGGCTTTGCCGGTGTCGCGCAGCATGATTTCGCGTCGACCACCCGGTCTTGGTTGCCAAGGCATGAGGGTGAAGCGCAGGTTGGGTGGCCCCCAGTCGGCGAGCTGTTCCTTGCCGAAGCTTCGCAGTATCCACGGCAGTTCCAGCTCGCACAGCCGCTCGCGCACCAGTCGCGCGTAAGGGCTGGACTCAAAGCTATAAAGTTCGAGCGGGTGTCGCGGGGCTTTTGAGGGCTGCGCATGGTCACCTGCTGTGCCACGCAGGGTTGATGCGAGCTTGGACGTAAGGCGCATCGGCAGGCTGCCGAGCACGGCAGTCGCCCAGCCAATCTCCGCATAGGTTTCCAGCACATGCTGCAAGCAGTCGTGCAGGCCACTGGCGCGCACGTCCTCTCCGGCATCGATCAAATAGGGCAACTCGGCCCCCGCCGGCAGTCGCCGCGCAAAGCGTTTGCCGCCAGTCGGGCAGGGCTGGATCAGCGCGTCGAGTTGTAATTCGGTGAGCAACTCGCGAAGTAGCCGGCAGTCCGGATCGTTCTCCCTATCAAATACGACCAGTCGCTTGCTCGGCGCTTTCGCGACCCGGATCGCCTGGGTGCCTCGCCAGCCGCGCGCCGTCGATGCGAGCAGGGAGCGCAGTAGTGGCAGCGAGGGTAGGGGCATTCGATCTGGCTTTCCGGGTCTGGACAGCTACTTTAGCGCGGGGCCCGAGTGGCCGGTCTGTGGGACTCAGCGCTCGGATTCGAGTCGGCTGCCGTATCTGTGTGCCGAAGGCGCAGGCGGCGGTGTAAGCGGCGAGTATGGCGATCCCACCTCCGGCATCGATGCGGATACGGGGGTTTGCGCGGCCAACTGATCGATGCTGCGGTCGAGCTGCAGAATGCGCCGGCGCGAACGCATCAGGTCGAGGTCGGCAGCGAAGGCGCGGCCATCGTGGCGATCACGAAACTTCAGGCTCAGGCTGACACTTCCTTGCTCGCATTCCGGCAAGCCCGTGAGCGCTCGGATGTCGCGCACCCTCAATTCGATGGCCGGCATCAGCCAGAACCAACCAGCGGTATAGCGCACGCTCAGCAACGCATCCAGTGGCACACGCACGCTGCGCGCCCCCGATTTGAGCACGCCGAAAAGGGCGTCACTGGTGCTGAACTGCAGCTCCAAACCGTGCTCGTCCAACCGCGCCAGCCCGCGCACCGTGCCAAAGCCGCCGTACGCGTCGAAATGAAAAGGAACCGTGTCCATGGGGCAAATCCAGCAGTCGGACCGCGGGCATTGCGGCGTCCGCAAGACGTGAACGATGGCCTAAGTGTGACAGCGCCAGATGCCCCGCCGGCCGACGCACTCGGACGGCGCCGGTGTTCCTCAAAAGCCCCGAGCCCCTAAGTCCGCCAAGCTGCCAGGCGAGTGTCCAACAGTCCACTCGCTCAACTGCGGCAATAAGCCTCATACAACCGACGGGCCAAATCCTGCGCTTGCCGGGCTTGTAGCAAGGTCAGCGGTGGTTGCCCAAAGTTCAGCCTCCAAATCTGCGGCTGCAGGTCTCCGGCAGCCCAAGCAAACACTGCGTTGTAAGCCACCGCCCGCACCGGGTCGCGGTTCTCGAACGTTCCGATTCGATACGCAATGCTCAGCCAGTTAAACGCCGTGCCCACGCATTGACTGGCGTCGCGATGCATCAGCCGCGAGGCATTGGCACGAAACCGCATCAGTGCGGGCGGATCCAATGCCAGTTCGCCCAATCGCCCTTGCATGTTATTGACGTAGTAGTGGGCGGCGGTCTGGTCACCTTGATTGGCGGCAAGCAATAGCCAGTCTTCGGCCTCTGCAACTTGCGTCTTGGTCACGCCTTTGCAGTTGGCGTCGCGGGTCTTGAAAGTAGGTCTTTCCATCCGGGCAGCAACCTCAGCAAATTCACGGTCGCGAGTCTGCTCATCAGCGAGCATCCGATCAGGGTGAGTCCTGTTCTCAAGTTCGGCAAGATGCCTAAAATGACTGCCACAGACGGCAAGCCCACCACCAAGCTTCCAAGCTGCTTCCAAATCGCCCGCCCGCGCCGCTGCTGCCAGCTCGGCATAGAGGTTGGCAAGGTCGGGCTGGCCGTCGATACCGGTGGGTTCGAGCCTGTCGGCTGGCAACAGGGTGCCTGCAGTGCGAAACCTATCGGTGGGCCCTGGTGCAGCAATCGTGACGACATCCCCAAGTTCAAGCGGCTCCGCAGCGATCTCCAGCACTTCGATCAAAGGCTGGTCAACGACGATGGGCAGCGTAACAGCTGGTTTTACGGCGGGAGTTTGCGAATCGACGGTGGCTTGGACCCTCCAAAACAGGAAAGCCGCGAATAGCGCCGCCATTGCAATGGCGGCCGATACGGTCTTGTAGCGGGAAAGTGAGTGCTTCAAAGCTTTTAGAGCCTTGTGATTGGAATGAAGCTCACCTAGAACTGGCGAGCGGGAGTGAACAAACTATGCAACTAGGTAGCCGTGCAGCAGACCGCCAGTGCGCCGACGATCTGCCGAACGTACTCCTAGTTGCGAAGCGGCGTTCCAATTGGTCCAGTGCTAATACGTTCGAAGTGCTCCCGTGTGAACGGTTCCGATGCAGCGAGTACATCCTCCGCCTCCAAGATTGGTCCCGCCACCGGACCAAAACCCGCCGCCTGTCGAGCTCCCCCCGCTTCCGGTGGGGCCTCCTCCGTAGGTTTGGTTGTAGTTAAGAATGTTGGGTGTTGACTCTCTGCCAACGAAGCCAGAAGGGGATGTGTATTCGTATTCGACACAAAAATTTGGGTCACAAATAACCACCCGATCACCCACATTTATTGTGACTGGCACAAGGCCGGCGCCGATGTGGTAGTTACCGTTTAGCAGGGCCTGAAGCATGCTTTGAGCTGCTTGGTCAGTTGGAACTGATTGCAGGATGCCCGTTGGCGACAAATTGCACGCGGCACATCCGTACGGCCCGTAGTCCGTCGCTCTTGAATCTGCCGACCAAACACACAAAATCATCGCTACCGCAATCGCAAAAACTCGCATCGAAAACCCCTAGTTAGTAAGTAAACCCCATTGCCCGTTGCCAGCGGCGCGCGCAGGGTAACGAGTTAGGGGGGGGTGTCAAGAATTGTTACAACGTGGAACTGCGAAACCGAAGGTCAGGTAACAACTTTTCATGCGTTCGCACCCTCTTCGGAGAGTCGCTTCGCGATCGCACGCAGATCGTTCGGTAGCGACTTGAGGAACTGTGGGTCGACTGGGTATCGCGCCATCGCCTCGAGCCATCGCCATATCGTCTGGGCCTGTCGCCTGTCTTTGGGCGCTTTCAGTGAATCGCGCCCTGGCTTTTCGGCAAGCCAACGTTTGTGCAGCGCAAACCAGCGCGGGTCAGGCACGACCAGCGCGGTCGGAGTGCGGTCCAGCCCGGTGACGACATGGCGCAACGGCTCGCCGCGCAGCAGCCATTCCTGTTCAGGCAGCGGTACCGGTCGAAACGGTTCAGCCGCAGCCGCGCGCAGCACCGACGGCGCACTCAGCAGCTCAAGCTCGCGAGATCCACGCCCGATCGCCTGGAAGGGTCGTTCCTGATTGATTGTGAAACTCGGGTCGAACTCGCGCAACGCAGGCCAAAGGACAGGTTCGTCGCGCTCCTGCGGATCGGTCCACGCGATGTCGGTGTCGCGAGTCGCGTGCAGACGTTGGCCGGTATGCGCTTGCGCTTCAAGCTGGTAAGCGGGCAATGCATTGGTGCCGACCACCATCACCTGTTTGCCTAGCAGGCCTGCACGGTCGAGATGCTGTAACAGTTTGGCTGCCCAAGAGTCGACGACTGGCAGGCCGGCTGCCACGTACATCGCCGCTGCCCGCCTGAGGTCAGGCTGGGTGTCGGCCAACTGCTCTTTGGTGCGCACCTTCCTCGCGCGAAACTGCTCGTAAGTGGCCTGCGTTTCCGCCGATCGCGGACCGAGCGACGGACCACTGCCGGCGTGCCCATAAACGTGGTAAAGCTAATCCTTGCCCTTGACGGTCTTCCATACCATCCGTCCGTTAACGGCGTCGAGCTCGCGCCACAGCGCCACGGTGGCGTCGTAGGCATCGCGCAGGTCGATTGCGGCCCGCAGCCCAGTATCGTCCAGAGTGTCCATCAGTTATCCCGCATTGGCCCAGCTAGGCTATTTTGCGGGATAACCGGTCCGCCGGAAACTCGGCGCTGGCCGAACGGGCCGAACGGGCCGTGGGTGGCAAAGGGCACCTACGAGCCTGTAGGCCTGCTTAAGCGGACGCCCGCATTCTCAGTGGTCGTAGCAACCCTGCTCCGGACGGCAGAGGGGGCGCGAGGTAGATGTCGAACGCGAATTCAGGACCGACGAGCAGCCCTCGCGCCCATGAACTCAAAACCCGCGATCCCCTGACAGGATATTGCCCAGGCCGCCCAACACCGAGCCCTCGCCACGACTGCCGCCTTGTTGCGGTGCGGCGGCGTGGATGCGGCCGGCCATGCGTGAGAACGGCAGGCTTTGCAGCCAGATGTGGCCGGGGCCAGTCAGGGTGGCGAGGAACACGCCCTCGCCGCCGAACAGCATCGACTTCACCCCGCCGACGGGTTTTACGTCCATCTCAACTGTTTGCGTATGCGCCACCACGCAGCCGGTATCGACATCGATGCGTTCGCCAGCGGCCAGCTCACGCTCGACGATGGTGCCGCCGGCATGCACAAACACGAGGCCGTCGCCTTCCAGTTTTTGCATGATGAAACCCTCGCCGCCGAACAGCGCCGTCATCACTTTCTTCTGGAAGTGAATGCCGATGGAGACGCCGCGGGCAGCGCACAGAAAGCTGTCTTTCTGCGCGATGATGCGGCCACCGTAGTTGGCCAAGGTCAGCGGGATGATGGTGCCGGGATAGGGTGCCGCGAAGGCGACGCGGGCTTTGCCGCTGCTGCCACTGTGTGAGAACACGGTAGTGAACAGGCTCTCGCCAGTGATGACGCGCTTGCCGGCACCGACCAGCTTGTCCAGAAAACTGCCGCCTTGGCCGCTGTGCGAGCCATCGCCAAACATGGTCTCCATCTGGATGATGGAATCTTTGAACATCATCGCGCCGGCTTCGGCGACTGCACTTTCGCCGGGATCGAGCTCGATTTCGACGAACTGCATGTCTTCGCCGTAGATCCGGTAGTCGATCTCATCGGCTGTGCGCATGGATGAAGGCGGCGGCACGACTGCCTGCATTTGCGAACCTGTGCCGCCGCCCACCAGCTCGTTGCAACTGCCAATGGGCATCCACTCGGCAAAGCCGGCGCGCCAGCAATGGCCGTAGGGATTGGCAATGGCCTGCGCTTGTGCGGTGGCGTGATCGAATGGGCCAGATTGTTGGCCGCTATAGCTCAAAAACCACTGGGACATGGGAGGGCTCCGCCGCAAAAATTAAAAAAGGGTAGGGGTGTTCAGCCGCTGATTTCTGCATGTAAACGCGCGCGGGTTTCCGTATTGATGCCCAAGCCGGTCGCCAGTCCATCCAGATAGTCACGCTCGGACTCGCTATCGACAGCGATCGCGAGCACGCAGGCGACATAGACCGGGTGCGCCAGTGAGCGCGGTGTCTGCGCGATCAGTTGCTCGCGGGTGGCGGGGTTGGCCAGCTCGGCTTGCAGGTAGGCGAGCGTGTCGGCATCGTCACCTGCGCTGCGCGCACGCTCCACGATGCGTTGGCGTTCGGTTTCGTCAATCAATCCGTCTGCGGCGGCTGCCGCGATCATCGCCCGCACCATCAATGCTGCCTCCTGCTTGTGCAGGTCAAGCGTCGGTTGCGCGCGGGTGGGTGCGCTCATGCCGGGCGGCGGCGGCGGCGGCGCGCTGAATTGCGGCGTTGATGCGGGTGGTGCCGCGGGCGGAGCACTTGGAGCGCTTGGAGTACTTGGAGCACTTGGAGCACTTGGAGCACTTAGGGGGCCCGCGACCGCATTGCCAGCTTGCTTGGAATAGTGGTCATACGCGGCCATCGCCACACCCAACAATCCAAGGCCCACCTGCGCCTTGTTGATGCCAAGTGCTGAGCCGAATCCACCCCCACTGCGACGGCCACCTCCAAAGGAGCCACCGAGTGCACCACCTACCATTTGTTTCAGCAATCGTTCTGGATCGAACACGATATTGACTCCTTCTTCTAGTCTGATTCGATACAGCGCCAAAGTGGGCTGTGGAAGCGGCCGCTATGTTACCCGCCGGCACCTGCAGCGCTGTGTATGATCCGCGTAGCTGGATTGGCCTGACTGGGTAGGCCGGGTGGCGGGCCACGGGGGATTACCGATGCGGGATGCAAAGCGTAAATTGCTGCGCTGCTCTTTACTGGTGTTGCTCGTAGGGGCCGGACCCGGATTCGCCACCGATGTGACCGGCACCATCGAATTGGTGTCGGCCGGCAAATCGTTGCGCGCCAATGAAGCCGAAGACGCCGTGGTCTATTTCCGACCCAAGGGCTTGGCCGCGTTTCAAGCTCCCGCCGAACGCGCGGTGATGAGTACGCGGCGCAAGCAATTCTGGCCACGCATTCTGCCCATCGCAATGGGTACGACAGTGCAGTTTCCGAATGAAGACGTGATTTTGCACAACGCGTTTTCCGCATCCACTGGAAACGCGTTCGATACCGGTGTGCACGCAGCGGGAGAAGGTGCGACTCACACCTTTGCTCGCCCCGGTCTGGTCAAGGTGTACTGCAACGTCCACCACTCGATGTTCGCGCACATCCTGGTGCTCGACACCCCGTACTTTGCGCGTCCCGACGCACAGGGTCGTTTTACCTTGCGCAATCTGCCGGCGGGCGAGGGCAGTCTGGTCGTGTTTCATGATCGCAGCAGCCCGTCGCGACAAGTGCTGGATCCAGCACTGCAATCCGAAGTGACCATTCGCATCGAGCTGACCACGCGCAAGGTGCCTCCGCACGCAAACAAGTTCGGCAAACCCTATGGGAGACCGCTCGATGGCAACCGCTACTGAGATGCCCGCTGTGCGTACGCGGATGCCATTGGCAATCCGGATCTTCCTGCTGCTGGCGCTGTTGCTGAGCGCAGCGGTCGGGACGGCCGTGTTTTTCAGTCAGCAGCAAGGCGCGCGGATCGCATCTGCATCTGTGCAAAAAGCGTTGAGCGCCAGTGGCGAGCTGCAACTTGAGTTTGCAGCCCGTCAATTGGAAGAAGTGCAGCTGAAAATCCAGCTGATTGCGGCGGATGCTGCCTTCGTCAAGTACATCGCCGATGCGCAGGGTGACCGCTTGGGGTTTGATGCCGACGCTGACGCCCGCTCGATTCAAGACCTGCTGACCGAGCGCAAAGAGCAGTTTGGCTTCGATATTGGCATCGTGCTTGATCCAGAAGCCGAGGTGCTGGCGCGTACCGATCAATTCGAGGCCATTGCCGAGAATCTGGGTGAAGATCCGTTCGTGCGCTCGTTCATCGATCCGCCAGCTCCGATCAGCGGTTATTGGCGAATGGAAGGGAAGCTCTATCAGGCCGCCAGTTGGCCGCTGGCGCAAGGCACCGATCTCATCGGCTTCCTGATTGTCGCCAACCAAGTCGATGATCGATTGGGGCAACGGGTGGGCCGGGTCAGCGCCGCCAACATCGCCTTCTTGCTGCCACAGGCGGCAGGTGTCGAAATCATTGGCAGCTCTCTGGAAGGCGCCAGCCTGGAGGCGCTGCGCGCGGCGGTGGCCAGCGACATGTCGGGCCTTGCCAGTGCGGTGCGCGACGGTCGGGCCGTGCCGCGGGTGGAGCTGCTTTTGGGCGGCGCGAGTTGGGTCGGGCAGTTGCAACCGCTGGACGCTGAGGGTGGCGCTGAAATTGGCTCGGCGCTTCAGCTCACTTCGGTTGAGCAGGCGTCGGCGGGCTATCGCGCGATCGTCAATTCGGTCGCACTCACTGGCTTGGTCACCTTGATCATTGCATTGCCACTGTCCCTGTTGCTGGCGAAGGCGAGTCTGCGACCGCTGACGGAAATGGCTAGCGCAGCCAAGGCCGCCGTGGCTGGCGACTATCAAGCGCGGCTCAACGTGGGTGGCAAAGACGAGTTGGCCGATTTGGCGCAAGCCTTCGACTCGTTGTTGTCGGACTTGCGAGGTGAACGCGATATCGAGTCTTACGTCACCCAACTTTCGCGCTTGATGCCAGATCCGGGGGAAGAGGCGGTGCAAGGCGCGGTCAGCGTGTCGGTGCCTTCCGAATTGGTCGAGCCGGAGCGCAACCAACGCTTGTTGATCGCGGTGGAGCAGCGTTCGTTGGGTAGTGCCATCGATTTGCAGACGCCGGCCGAAGCTGTCGCCGAGATCGACGCGTGGAGTCATCGGCTCGCCCAACGCGCCGCCTACTTCGGTGGCCGGATCGTGTTTGCGAACGGTCCCCGGCTGTTGGTAGCGTTTGCGCATGGCGATGACGCAGCCACGCTGGATGCGCTGCGCTGGCTCAACTCGGTGTTGCTGGTCTCGCCAGAGGTGGCGGCGGCGATGGCCGCAGGTGACCTGTTGACCGGCAGCAGTGGCGCTGGCGACAGCAGTTTCCCCTTGGCGTTGGGATTGCCGGTGCGCCAAGTCGAAGCCTTGTTGGCCGATTGTCCGACTGGCTTTGTACTGTTGCCGCGCGGGCTCGGCGAGGCCCTGCCAAAGATGTCGACGCCGCAGGCGGTTGAGCGCATCAAGGGCACCCGCAGCGGCAGTATTTTCTACGGAATCAGTGCCGACAAGCTGGCGGGCAACATGCCCACCGATCCGCATGCAATAGAATTGCCAATGGGGTCGATGCCGACCTTGATGGTGAAAGCGCCCGGCGCGACCTCCGCGCAGGCTGGCAGCGACAGTAAGCGCCAACTCGATCTGCGACCCGGCGCTACCTTTGACAAGCGCTACCGCATCATCTCCGTGCTGGGCAGTGGCGGCATGGGCGTCGTCTACAAGGCGCGCGACCTCGATCTTGATGATGTGGTCGCGATCAAGACGTTGCGACCGAACGCGCTAATGGATGGCGAGCAGTTGGAGCGCCTGAAGAGCGAACTCAGACTGGCGCGCCGTATCACCCATCCCAACGTGCTGCGCACTTTCGACTTCGGCGAATTCCAAGGCTCGCCCTATATCTCGATGGAGTACGTGCGCGGGATGACGCTGCGGCAACTAATATCGCAAGCTGGTCGGGTGCCTTACAGCGCCGCCCTGCGCATCGCCCGCCAGCTCTGCGCAGGCTTGCGCGCAGCGCACGAAGTCGGCGTGCTGCATCGCGATATCAAACCCGAGAACCTCATTCTGGAGGCAACTGGCAACGCCAAGCTGATGGATTTCGGCATCGCCAGACCGATTCGGCGCACCGGTCCCGGACAAACCGAGGCCGGCATGTATATCGGCACGCCGCACTACTCAGCGCCGGAGCAATTGGCCGGCGAAGAGGTCGATCTGCGCGCCGACATATACGCCTGCGGCGTGCTGATGTGCGAAATGTTCTCCGGAACACTGCCCTACCAAGGGTCGACCACGGTCGAGCTTTATGTCGCCCAACTGCAAGGACCACCGACGCCACCCTCGGCAAGTTGGCCGGAGATTCCGCGAGTCCTAGAGGCGATCATCCTGCGCTGCATTGCGCGTGACCGCGAGCAACGCTACGCCAGTCTGGATGCGCTCATCAGTGAACTGGAGACGCTGCGTGCCTAACTTGAATCGTCAGCGCAAGACGCTGTTCGCTGGGCTGTTGCTGAGCAGCAGCGCAGTGCTGGCGCAGTCGAGTCCAGCCGATGAAGATCCATTGTTGGCTGGTTGGGAAGAGCAAGAGCCGGTGAGCGCCCATCATCTGTTTGGCGATATCGCCTTGCGTGGTGATCGGGTCACCGGATTTACCGCTCGCGACGATGTCGAGCGCCTGCGCGGCCGCCTGCGAATAGGTTGGCGCGGTATCGGTGACGCTTGGGAATACGCGTTGGCGGTCAAGGCCAATCTGGCCAGCGACAGTAACGTCGACAATCGCCGCAACAATGACAACGAACGCAGCGATGCGGGGAGTCTGGATCAAGCGTTTTTTCGCTGGATGCCTTCCGAGAACACCGCGCTGACTGTGGGCAAGTCGACGATGCCACTCAGTCTCACGCCCATGGTCTGGGACGCTGACTTGCGCCCAATTGGCATAAGTGCCAATCAGCAGTGGTCAGTAGGCGACAGTGATGGGCTGCGCTTTACCGCCGGTTATTTTGCGGGCGATCACTTGTATGGCGACGATTCGCGCATCGCTGCCGCGCAACTAGCATGGACTTACAACGAAGGCGCGCCATTTTCCGCCGATGTGCAGGTGGCCTACCTGGATTTTTCGGACCTTGATCGGGCCACTGAACAAAGATTGACGCGCACCAATCGCCGTGTTGGCAATCAACTGATCAGTGACTTTCGATTGCTGGATCTACAGTTGGGTGGGCGCTGGCAGTTGGGTGAGAAGGCGGTAGTCGCTCGTTTGGATTTGCTGCGCAATCTGGGTGCGGATGACCAGCGTGACGGTGCACGCGGCAGCGTGGTCTATGGCGACGCCGATACGTTGCCTGGCTGGGAGTTGGGCTTTGCCTACGAACGCATTCAGCGCGATGCGGCGCAGGCGGCATTCAATGAGGACGATTGGTGGTTTCACAGCTTTGCCCGCGGTGCGATGCCTTGGGTGGGCTATGGATTGAACAACGGCTGGAGTCTGCGCGCGACCATGTTTGTCGAGCGTCGGGATGCCTCCAGCGAAACTCTGAGGCGACTCCTGCTGGAAGCCAGGCGGGCATTTTAGACGCCCCCGGTTTGGCCGCTGGACCGCCTTTCGAACGTGTGGCCAGTGGGGCCAATCACCCGCGCGCTTGTTCCCGGACGCCGTCAACGTCATCATTGCGCCCGCCGATTCCGGCCCCATCAGAGTTTCGCTGCGCAATGGGTGTTCTGCTTTATCTGCCTTTTTCGCTCAATGTTGGCACCTTCTCGGGCCAGGTGACCTGCTGTGGCCGATAGCGCGGGCAGTCTGATTCCGCGTGGGCCGCGTGGCGTGATCAAAGCCACCATTTGGTCGCTTAAAGGGCTGCGAGCCTGCTGGCATCATGAGTCATCTTTTCGACTCGAGGTGTACTTGTTCCTGGTGCTGGCACCGGCTGGCTGTTGGCTGGGGCAAACGGCGGTCGAACGGGTGTTGCTGGTTGGCTCGCTGTTGTTAGTTTTGAGTGCCGAACTGCTGAACTCGGCGGTGGAAGCCGTCATCGAGCGCTACGGTGCGGAACATCATGAGTTGGCTGGACGGGCCAAGGACATGGGTTCAGCGGCTGTTTTTGTCCTGATGCTCAATGTACTGCTGGTCTGGAGCTTGTTGCTCGCGCCCCGGTACTTGCTGCCCGTATTGTTCAACGGCTGAGGCTGACTTTGGAATTGCTCTTAAACCCGGAGGCTTGGGTCGCGCTGTTTACCCTCACCGTGCTTGAGATCGTGCTCGGCGTCGACAACCTGGTCTTCATCTCGATTGCGGTGAGCAAGCTGCCGCCGGAACGTCGGCCGGCAGCGCGCAAGTTTGGTCTCGCCCTGGCTTGTGTTTCACGCATCATGTTGCTGTTGTCGTTGGCGTTTCTTGCCAGTATGCAGCGCGATCTTTTCAGCGTGCTCGGGAACCCCATTTCGATCCGGGACCTCGTCTTGATCGGTGGCGGGTTGTTCTTGCTGGTCAAGGGCACGCTTGAAATTCGCGAAACAATCGAGGGTTATCCCGACGAGGCAGACATTGGCACGCGCCCGTCCGCTGTGTTCATGCATGTGATCTTGCAGATCGCCATCATCGACATCGTCTTTTCGCTGGATTCGGTGATCACTGCGGTCGGGATGGTGCAGTGGATTCCGGTGATGGTTGCCGCCATCATCATCGCCGTCGGCGTGATGATCGCGTTCTCCAACGTCATCGGTGATTTCATTGACCGCCATGCGACGGTGAAAATGCTGGCGTTGGCATTCATCATCCTGGTGGGTGTTGCGCTGATTGCCGATGGCTTCGGGTTTCACATCCCGCGCGGCTACCTCTACTTCGCCATGGCGTTCTCCGTCGCGGTTGAAGTCCTCAATATGCTTTCGCGTCGCCCGCGTCACTACTAAACGCGCGGCTCCGCTTCGGACCAGAGCACCTCAGACCATCTTATGACCACCTCCCTGCCGGACTATCCGCCGTTATTTTTGCGCCGTGGCGAAGACAAACGCCTGCGTGCCGGCCACCTTTGGGTGTTCAGCAACGAAGTCGATACCAAGCGCTCGCCGCTGGACAAGTTTGCTGCCGGCGATCCCGTCACCATTCTCGATGCCGGTGGCCATGCAGTGGGCAGCGGCTATATCAATCCCGCTAGCCTGATCTGCGCGCGGCTGCTGGATCGCGGCTGTCGGCCGTTGGACCGCTCATTGCTGGTGCATCGCCTGAACGTCGCCTTGTCGCTGCGCGAACGCATCTACAGTGAGCCTTACTACCGGCTGCTTTTTGGCGAAAGCGATGGTGTTCCGGGTTTGACCGTTGATCGGTTTGGCGATGTGTTGGTCGCGCAGGCTACCAGCGCCGGTATGGAGCGGCTGAAAGATGTCGTCGTCGATGCCTTGACGGCAGCGCTTAAACCCGCCGCCATTGTGTGGAAAAACGACAGCAGTGCGCGCGAGATCGAAGGCTTGCCGAGCTACGTCGAGATCGCCGCCGGCGAATTGCCCGAGCGCGTCAGCGTGCGTGAGGCGGGCCTGCAATTTTCCATTGACATCGTCGGCGGCCAGAAGACGGGCTGGTTCTACGATCAACGCAGCAATCGGGAAGCGATGACGCCGTGGGTAAAGGGTGCTCGCGTGCTCGACCTGTTCTCCTATGTCGGCGCCTGGGGGTTGCGAGCTGCACAGGCCGGGGCGACGGAAGTCACCTGTGTCGACTCTTCAGCCGAAGCAATCGCTGCGGTGCTCGGCAATGCCGCTGACAATGGGTTGGCCGATAAAGTGCGTGCAGAGCGCAGCGACGTCTTCGAGTTCCTGAAAGCCGCCCGCGCTCAACGCGAGCGCTGGGACGTGGTCATCGTCGATCCGCCCGCTTTCGTGAAGAAGCGCAAAGACTTCAAGCAGGGATCGCTGGGCTATCGGCGCCTAAACGAAGCCGCCATGCAGTTGTTGGCGAAGGATGGTCTGCTGGTGACCGCATCCTGCAGCTATCACATGGGCCGGCCGGCGCTGCTGGAGGCGATCAACGCCGGTGGCCGCCATCTGGATCGGCAAGTGCAGGTGTTGAGTCAATTGCAACAGTCGCCGGATCATCCGATCCAGGCCGCTATTCCAGAAACCGACTATCTGAAAGGTTACATCTGCCGGGTGCTTCCGGTCTGAAGCGAAGCACTCAACCATCCACTGAAACGCCATGCCCTGGATTCACTCGATAGACCCGATTGCCTTGCACCTGCCGTTCTGGCCGCACGGGATACATTGGTATGGCGTCATGTACCTGCTGGCATTCGTGCTGGCGTGGTGGGTGGGACGGCAGCGCATACGGGCTGGCTACTTTCCGGGCGTGAGCGAAGTCGCGTATAGCGACCTCATGTTCTACGGGATGATGGGTGTCGTGCTCGGCGGACGCATCGGCTACGTGCTGTTTTATGCGTTTGCCGATGTGCTGCGCGACCCGCTGATGCTGCTTCGGATAAAAGATGGCGGGATGAGTTTTCATGGCGGCTTGCTCGGCGTGGTCGTCGCGTTGCTGTGGTGGTCGCGGGCCAATGGCCGGCATGTTTTCGACACCTTGGATTTTGTCGCGCCGCTGATTCCGATCGGACTCGGACTTGGGCGAATTGGCAATTTCATCGGCGGCGAACTGTGGGGACGCACGACTGACGTTTCCTGGGCGATGATCTTTCCCGCCTCGTTGCCGGCCGAGTTTTACGGCATGAGCGTCGAGTCCTTGCGCGCCGCTGCCGCCAGCGGTGCCTTGGATGGTCTCGCGCGACATCCTTCTCAGCTTTACCAAGCGGCCTTGGAAGGCCTCTTGATGGGAACAGTTCTGTTGCTGTACTCACGCAAGCCGCAGCCGCGATTTGCAGTAGCGGGATGGTTTGCAGTGCTCTACGGCTTGCAACGCATCGCGGTAGAGTTTGTTCGCCAGCCTGACGTGCAGCTCGGCTTCTTGGCATTTGGATGGTTGACCATGGGTCAGTTGCTGTGCTTGCCCTTGTTGGCTTTGGGCGGCTGGCTTCTGTGGCTCTCGCGGCGAGCACCCATCTTACGTCCGTCTGCTTGAGTGCCGTTGCCTGCTGGAGTAGGCTTAGCTAACTCGACTAACTGAGCCCAGCCATGTCTGCCACGGTCAATGTCCACGAAGCAAAAACGCAGCTTTCCCAATTGTTGGTTCGGGTTGAGCTCGGAGAGGTGGTCACAATTGCCCGAGCAGGTAAGCCGGTGGCGCGATTGGTGGGTGTCAAGCCGACCCAGCCACGTCGACTCGGTGCGATGGCAGGGCAATGGGAGTTACCCGATTGGCTGGAAGAGCCAACCTCGGAGGAAATCATCGATCTGTTCGAGAAGGGCGAGGTTCTTCCCGCATGAGCCTGCTGTAACGAGCCTGCTGCAATGAACCTTCTGCTCGATACCCACGTGTTGATCTGGGCCTTGATGGAGCCCGCGCGGTTATCCCAGCCGGCCAGGCAAATGATCGAAGACGTCACTCATGGTGTCTATTTCAGCGCGGCCAGCATTTGGGAAATCGCGATCAAGACTTCGACGGGCCGCTCCGACACGCCCCCGGCCCCGCCCCCACAGGCGGTGTTGGCCGGCGCACAACGGGCCGGCTTTCTGCAGCTGGTTGTGACTGCGCAACACGCGGCCGCATTGGTTGATTTACCACACTTCCATCGCGATCCATTTGATCGACTGTTGGTCGCGCAGGCGCGCACTGAGCCGATGACCTTGCTGACTCGCGATACCACCCTCGCCAAGTACGGCGACCACGTCCGGTTGATCTAAGCGATGCGACCCTATCTCGACCTGCTGCGGCATGTGCTCGATCACGGCACGGAGAAGGCGGACCGCACCGGCACTGGCACGCGCTCGGTGTTTGGCTGGCAAATGCGGTTTGATCTGGCGGCAGGCTTTCCGCTGGTCACCACCAAGAAGCTGCATCTGCGCTCAATCATTCACGAACTCCTGTGGTTTTTGCGCGGCGACACGAATACCGCCTATTTGCATGAGCACGGCGTCAGCATTTGGGACGAGTGGGCCGACGAGAACGGTGAGCTGGGGCCGGTGTATGGACGCCAATGGCGTTCCTGGGGCGCGGCGGATGGTCGCGAGATCGACCAGATCCGCTGGTTACTGGACGAAATCAAGCGTAATCCCGACTCTCGCCGCTTGTTGATTTCGGCATGGAATGTTGGCGAGCTGGAGCGCATGGCGCTGCTGCCTTGCCACGCGCTGTTCCAGTTTTACGTCGCCAACGGCAAGCTCAGTTGTCAGTTGTATCAGCGCTCGGCAGATATTTTTCTCGGCGTGCCATTTAATATCGCGAGCTACGCCCTGCTCACTCACATGGTGGCGCAGGTGTCCAATTTGGCGGTGGGCGATTTCGTGCATACCTTGGGCGACGCCCACCTGTATGTGAATCACTTCGAACAGGCGCGCCTCCAGCTGGAGCGCGTGCCGCGCGCGCTGCCAAGGCTCGCCTTGAATAGCGAAGTCCGCGACTTGTTCGGATTTCGCTTTGATGACATCCAAGTGCTCGATTATTTGCCGCATCCGGCGATCAAAGCGCCAGTAGCGGTATAGCCCGCAGTAACGTGACGTCTATCGTCCTCATCGCCGCCTTGGATCGTCGTCGGGCCATCGGGCGTGACAACGCCATGCCGTGGCATTTGCCCGATGACCTCAAGCGGTTCAAGGCGTTGACGCTGGGGCATCCCATCCTGATGGGGCGCAAGACCGCGCAATCGCTCGGCCGGGCGTTGCCCGGTCGACGCAACCTGGTGCTGACTCGGCGTGCGGAAGCACCGGTGGCGGGGATGCAGGTCGTCGATTGCCTGGATGCGGCGCTGTCGGCATGTCGCGACGACGAGCGCCTCTATGTGATTGGCGGCGGCGAAGTGTACGCACTGAGTTTGCCGCGGGCAGAACGCATGCACCTCACCCACGTGGATGTTGAGGTTGCGGCCGCCGATGCGCACTTCCCTTGCTTCGATCCGCTGCAGTGGCAAATCGAGGCCAGCGTCGAGCATCCCGCCGATGGCCGTCACGCCTACGGGTTTCGTTTTGTGGACTATCTACGCAGGTCGCAGTTGCACTCGACTGCATAGACTAGAATCGAGCGATGAGACTGGCCGGCTACACGATCAAAGAAGTGATTTACGCGGTCGATGAGACCGTGGTGGCGCGTGCCGAATCGGACTCTGGCGAGCGCGTGGTCCTCAAGTACCAGAACAGTCGACATCCTTCGCTGGACCTGTGCGCGCGCTGGCAGCACGAGCACGCGGTGTTGCAGTCGATTCAATCCGAGTGGGTGATCCAGTCGCTGGCCTTGGCGCAGGTCGATCATGGGCTGGTGCTGGTGCTGGAGGATTTTGGCTCGGCTAACTTGTCGCAATTGGCCGATCGCCAGCAGTTCGAGCTGGCGGATCGCCTGATATTGGCGATGCAACTGACCTCGGCGATCAGTGCCGTGCATCAGCATCAGCTGATTCACGGTGACATCTCTTCCAAGAACGTGCTGGTTGATGTCGCCGGTCTTAAGCTCAAGTTATGCGACTTCGGCTTGTCAACGCGGCTGAGCCATGCGCAAAGGCAGGGCCACGAACACCTGCTGCGAGGCACCCTGGAATACATGTCGCCGGAACAAACCGGGCGGACCAATCTCGAAGTCGATTACCGCAGTGATCTGTATTCGCTGGGGGTCACCCTGTACGAGCTTTTTTCCGGGCGCACGCCGTTCCAGTCCGACGATCCCATGACCTTGTTGCATGCGCAAATCGCGATCATGCCCTCGCCACTGCATTTCGTGAATCCGGCGATCCCGGAGCCGATCTCGAACATCGTGCAAAAGCTGCTGGCGAAGTCGCCCGATGACAGGTACCAGAGCAGTTTTGGGCTGCACACCGATCTGGGTAACTGTCTGCAGCAGTGGAACCGCTACCGTCGGATCGAGCCCATCCAACTGGCGACCACCGACATTCCTGAGCGTTTTTGCGTTGCCAATCGTCTGTACGGTCGTGACACCGAGATCGAAGCGATTGGTGCGGCGTTCGAGCGGGTCAGCAACGGTCGCGGGGAGTTGTTGCTGATCAGCGGGTACTCGGGAATTGGCAAGACCGCGCTGGTCAACGAGCTGCATCGGCCGATCGTCGCCAAACGTGGCTACTTCCTGCGCGGCAAATGCGACCAGTACAGCCGCAATCAGCCTTACTCGGCGCTGACGCAAGCATTTTCCCAGTTGCTGCGGCAACTGGCGGTGGAAGGCGAGCAGCGGCGCCAGTATTGGAAGGCGCAACTGCTGGCTGCCTTAGGCGCGAATGCGGCTGTCGTCAGCGATCTGATTCCCAACCTGACTCTGCTGATCGGTGCGCCGCCTGTTTTGCCGGTGTTGCCGCCAGCCGAAAACGAAAACCGCTTCCAGATCGCCTTCACCCAGTTTGTGCGGGCGCTTTCGTCGAGCGCGCACCCGCTGGTGCTATTTCTCGATGACTTGCAGTGGGCCGATGCGCCCACCCTGAAACTGATCGAGCACCTGCTCAGCGAAGACGCGGGCCTGTGCACCCTCATCATCGGTGCCTACCGCGACAACGAAGTCGACGACGCCCACCCGTTGAGCCTGATGGTGAAGGCGCTGGAACGTATGCAAGGTCCAGTCGAGCATGTGTGGTTGCGTAACTTGGAGATCGCGCAGGTCAGTCAGCTGGTGGCGGACACGCTGCACAGCAATGTCAGCGAAGTCGCCCCGCTTGCCAATCTGTGCTTGGAGAAAACCCAGGGCAATCCATTTTTTCTTGGCCAGTTCCTGAGCACGCTGCAACAAAACGGCGAGATCCATTACGTGCGCAGCGAAGGCGCGTGGCGCTGGAACATCGCCCAGATCCGCCAGCGCGGAATGACCGATAACGTCGTCGAGTTGATGCTGGAAAAACTGCGGACCTTGCACACTGATACGCAGCGCTTGCTCAGTTTGGCTGCGCATCTGGGTGACAGTTTCGACATGCGGCAGTTGATGGCCGTAGGCGGCAGCGACGCCGGCCAGACCGCCGCCATTCTTTGGCCGGCGCTTGAGGCGGGCATGTTGTTGCCGCTATCTGAAGACTACAAATTCACCCAAAACGAAGAAAAGCTGCAGGCATCGCGATATCGCTTTCTGCATGATCGGGTGCAACAAGCAGCGTATGGCTTGATTGCCGACGACAAGCGCGCCGCTATGCAGTTATGTAGCGGCCGGTTGCTGCTGGCCAGCAGTTCCGCAGCTGAGCTTGAGGAGCGCCTGTTCACCATCCTCGACCATCTCAACCCGGCGGTTGCGCTGATCACCGATGCGGCTGAACGCGCGCGCTTGTTGGAGCTGAACATTCGCGGTGGCTTGCGTGCCAAGGCGGCCTCGGCCTTGCCAGCTGCGGTCAGCTTGTTGCGGCAAGCCAAGGACTTGCTGACCGCCGATGCGTGGCAGACGCAGACCGGGCGGACATTGCAGATCTATCGTGTACTCGCCGAAGCCGAGTATCTGGCAGGCAATTTTGAACACGCCGAGCGGCTGTACCCGGAGGGCATCGCGGCCACGAGTGACGTCATTGCGAAGGTGACCCTGTGCCTTGTGCAGGTTGACCAGTTTCATATTCAAGGGCGCTTTGCCGAGGCCTACGCGGTGTCGCTGGTCGCGCTCGACTTGCTGGGCGGCAGCTTTCCGGCCACCGAGGCGGAGGCCGGGGCGCAGTTCCCAGCCGAGTTCGAACGCTCCGAGCAGATGCTGGCGCAGTCGGACTACGTTGACCTGTTGCGTGCCCAGGAAATGAGCTCGCCCGAAGTGCTGCTGGAAATGCGCATCTACTTCGCGCTGTCGTACTCCACGTATCAGACGGGGCGGTTCTCGGCGTTTGTGGTGAATGCCTGCCGCATGGTCCAGCGCAGCTTGACTCACGGTCAAGGCGATCTCAGTTGCATCGGCTATGTCGCCTATGTGACCGCGATGTCAGTCATGGGCAAGCCATATCACGCCTGCTACCGCATGGGTCAGCTCGCCATGACGATGGCTGAGCAACGCAACAACACCTATTTCCGCCTGACCGTCTATCAGTACTACTCGGCGTTTTACCAACACTGGGGTGAGCCCCTCAGCAACACCTTTGGTTATTTGCAAGCAGGCCTCGAGCTGGGCCACGCCGGCATCAATCCGTTGTCGGCAGGCTTTTGTGCGCTGTTGCGCTCGGTTAACAAGTTTGTTCACGGCGTTGCCTTGGATGAGCTGGAAAGCGAGTGCGAGCGCGGATTGAAGTTTCTGCAACGCAGTCGCCAGCCGAACACCGAAGCCATGTTGCGTTACGGCGTGCTGTTGCCGGCGCAGGCGCTGGCCGGCAAATCACTGCATCCTTTGAGTTTTGATACGCCCGAGTGCAGCGCCACCGATTATTTTGCTGGTGACTATGCGACGCCGGCCATTCCGCTGGCGCTGTACACCAGCGCGATGATTCGCCACGCCTATCTGATGGGCGACCGCGATTTGTGGCAACAGTTTTCGGCCAAGCTCGCCATCGTCGGCCAGTGTCTGCCTGACGGTCCGTCCTGGGTTGAAGCCAACTTCTACACCGCCCTGGGTTTGCTGCGGCCGGAGTTTGCCGACACCGACGCGTTTGCCGAGCAGCAAGCGGCGGCGCAGCCCTACTTGGCCCGCTTTGAACAATGGGCGCAGGGGTGCAGAGAGAATTTCCGCCATCGCTATCTGCTGCTGGCCGCTGAAGATGCGCGCGCGCGCGGTGACGGTCGCGCGGCAATGGACCTGTATGCGCAAGCCTTGGACGAAGCTAAAGAAGCCAACTACCCGGCCTCCGAGGCGCTGGCAAGCGAGCTTTACGCCGGCTTTTGGCTGGATCAGAACCAGCGCCAGTTGGCCAATCACTTCATCCGCGATGCCTACTTCCACTATCAGCGCTGGGGCGCGGTGGCCAAGTGCAGGCGGCTGGAAGCGCAGTGGCAAGACACCACGTTCAGGTTGCTGGAATATCGCCAGCCGGTGAATTCCAAGACGTCCACGTTTCGTAATGTTTCTGAGCAGACCGGCCTGCTCGACCTGCATTCCTTGCTCAAGGCAAGCCAGTTGCTGGCCAAGGAGATCCAACTCGACTCACTGCTGCAAAAAATGCTGGCTGTGTTGTTGGAAAATGCCGGCGCTGAGCGCGGTGCCATCGTCTTGCACGACGACGAACAATTGATCGTAGAGGCCGAGGGCGGCCTGATCGATGGCCGTCGGGTTGACAGTCAGCGCATCAGCAAACGCATGTCGGAGTATTCGGCCGACAGCAAACCGCGCCTGCCGAATGCGCTCATCGAATACGTACGACTCACCCGCACCACCCTGGTTTTGAACGATCCAGCCGCCGACGAGCGTTTCTCCAGCAGCCTGTATTTGCAAACACGCCAACCGAAATCGGTGATTTGTCTGCCGGTGGTTACCCAAGGCAAATTGGTGGCCCTTATCTATCTTGAGAACAGCCTGCTGGAGAACGCGTTCACCGCGCGGCAACAGCAGACCTTGGAATTGCTCAGTGCGCAGGCAGCCATTTCATTGGTCAACGCCAGGCTCTACGAGAGCTTGGAAGAAAAAGTTTTGCAACGTACTGAAGAGTTGCGGCAGATGAGCCTGAAAGATGGCCTCACGGGTATCGCCAATCGCCGTTTCTTCGATGAGCGCATGACGGCAGAGTGGCGGCGCGGTTTGCGCAGTGGCCAGCCGATGTCGCTACTGATGCTCGATATCGATCATTTCAAGCAGTACAACGACCATTACGGCCATTTGCAAGGTGACATCTGCATCACTACGGTGGCGCAATCGCTGCAACAAGTGGCCAGTCGGGCGACCGACGTGGTGGCCCGCTATGGCGGTGAGGAGTTTGCCATCCTGCTGCCCGACACCGAAGCCGAAGCGGCTGAACGGGTCGCGGAGTCCTGTCTCCGCAGTCTGGCGGCCAAGGCCATTCCACATGCCAATTCACCGGTCTGCGACAGCGTCAGCCTGAGCATCGGGATCTGTACGATCGATGTCACTGATGAGGGATCGAGCTCCGACTTGATTTCCCAAGCCGACCAAGCCTTGTACCGCGCCAAGCGGCAGGGACGGGCGCAATACTGTCACTACGAAACGCAGCAGTAGTCGTATCATCGGCGGATGAAACGCCGACCTCTTAGCGAAAACGCTGTGAGTAGCAGGCGCCACAATTGGCGCAGTGTGCTCATCTTGTTGGCGACAGTAGTCCCCGCGCTGGCGCTTGCAGACGAAGCCGCACCGTCCGCTGACGATGACTCAAGCAAACGCCTGGATGTCGTCGAGGTTACCGCGCAAAAACGTGTGCAGGCGCCTGCTGAAGTACCAGTTTCTTTGCATATCGTTGAGGGCGAGGCGCTGCAACAACAGGGCATCAAGGACACCAGCGAGCTCAACGGGCAAGCCGCCAACATCACCATCACCAAGAACACCGCCGATGGCACCACACCGGCCATCAACATTCGCGGCGTCGGCAACGTCGACTACAACACCTCGACCACCTCGCCGATTGGCGTGTACGTCGACAACGTTGGCGGTGGCACGGCCAACTTCCACCTGACCAATCTGTACGACATCGACACCGTCGAAGTGCTGCGAGGCCCGCAAGGCACATTGTTTGGCCGTAACACCACCGGCGGCGCGCTGTTGATCAGCACGCGCCGACCGGAGCAACAACTTGGTGGGTATGTCAGTGCTGGCGTCGGCGAGCACTCGCAGAAGACCTTTGGCGGTGCGCTCAATTTGCCGGTCAACGAGACCTTGGCGATGCGGCTGGCGGTAGACGATCAACGCTACGACTACGATCTGAACAACCTGCATGCGCCAGCGCCGCGCTCCGGCTTGCGTCAGAGCGAGGCGCGGCTGTCGCTATTGGCCGAATGGGAGCCTCTGGAAGTTTTCGCCAAGCTGCATATCGAAGATTGGAGCGGCGTCGCCAAGCCGGTGCGTCATATAGGCGTCTTCAGCCAATTGGCTGATCCGCAAAGCGGTCGGCCTGCCGTGCTGTGTGCTCCGCGTGATGCCGGCACTACCCGCTGTACCGATTCGTTCGGCTTCAACGTCGGTAGCAACGATCTGGACGATGTGGCGGTCAACAGCGAAACCAACGGCGGCAGTCCGCATCGCACCAAGAGCTGGGGAGCGGATCTGAATCTGATCTACCCGTTGGACGAGCACAGTTATTTGGCGGCGGTGGGCAGCGTCAACCAGCTTGAACGCCTGCATTTCTACAATGCGGATGCCAGTCCTTCGCGCTTTGTCGAAGGCTCGTTGCAAGTCGATACCGAGTTGTTCACCCAGGAGATCCGCTACCACCGTGAGTTTGATCGCGGTTACTTTATCGGCGGCGTGTATGCCTCCAGGGAGTCGCTCACCCAGGACTTTTTTATCGACCTGTTCCGCGATTTTCGCGCCTCGCCCACGTTATTCGGCAACGCCGCAAAGATCCTCTACGACAACGCCATCGATCTGGACTCGCAGGCGGCTTTCGCCAACATGGATTACCGCTTGAGCGACTCAAGCGTGCTGACCGTCGGTCTGCGCTACACCCGCGAACAAATCGATTACCGTGCCTTGGGGACGCTCAATGCGGCCGCCGCAGCCGGCGACAATACCGGTGTGGAGTTCCCTGCCTGGGACGTGGGCGGGCAGGTGGAGGACGATAACGTGTCAGGCAAATTGGCCCTGAATCACCACTGGTCGCAAGACTTCAACACGTGGATCAGCGCAGCGCGCGGCTTCAAGAGCGGCGGCTACAACGGCGCCATAGCCTTCAGCGCGGAAGAGGCCGAGCGCAACGCCTACGGCAGCGAAACCCTGGACGCCTTCGAAGCGGGCGGCAATCTCTACTTCGATGCAGCGCGCGGCGGCCTGCAATTCTCGATCTTCTATTACGACTATCAAGATCAACAAGTGTTCATGAACACGCCCTCCAGCGTGCCGAATGCGCCGCCCTTGCAACTGCTCGACAACGTCGGCGAATCGACCTTGTTTGGTGGCGAGTTGGAACTGACCTGGCGGCCGACGGCATCGCTGGAAACCCGTTTTGGGATTGGCTGGATGCCAACAGCCGAGCTTGCCGAATTCGCCATCGCCGGCGGAGAGGTGGTACGCGGCAACCGTTTGCCGTTCACGCCGAAATGGAACCTCAATGGCTTCGTCGACTATCGGCTGCCGCTGGCCGGCGGCGAAGTGCTGATGCAATTGAATGCCAACTACCAGTCCGAATACTTCTTCGATCAGAACCAGAACCCCTACACCATGCAAGCCGGCTACACCCTCTTGAATGGCCGCGTCGCCTATGAAACCGGCCCGTGGATCGCCGCGGTTTGGGGAAAAAACCTGACTGATCGTGGCTACAGCAACCTGCGTTTTGACCTGATCAATTTTCTCGGGCTGGTGCAGGACAATCGCGGCGAGGGCAGGCAGTTAGGCGCGGATTTGACCTATCGGTTTTGAGTAAAGAGGCCGAGCGAACTCGGCGCTACCAACCCAATAGCCGTTCCCTCAATCTTCAGTGCAGAGGAGCTCGCCCCGCTGCACTTTCGGTGCCCGTTTGCCGCCAGATGTAACGACCGCAGTCCACCAACCTCAAATACTGATGCTGTTGGGAATCTGCGACGGCAATTGGTACGGGTAAGGAATGGGGCGGGTCTGGTTGCGTTTGCGAATCTCGATTTCGATCAAGGCCAAGGCGTCGCGGAAATCGGCGGCCAGCGTCTGGATGCGCGGATCAGTGAAATACGGCGTGCGCGGCTCGGAATCGTAATGGCCGAACGTGTCGTACTGCACGCTGCTCAACAAGTACTCGAACGAGAATGTGTACAGCGCCACATCCAGTGGCGGATACCAAGCCATGCAATCGTCAATCGAGGTCAATTGCGTGCTGCGCGTTGGCGGCGCGTGGTAGATGGTGCCGGCGACGCTGGGCATGTAAGACATCAACGGGTATTGCGCGTAGTTGACCGAAGCATGCTGCGGGCCGGCAATGTAGATGATTTGCGCGATCATCTCGATCAAGTAGTCGAGACTGTCGATTTGTACCGTGCCGCGCTCATCGTCGACCAACTTCAAGCCGTTCAGGCCTTTGAACCCGGCGTATAGCGGCGATACCAGTTCGTTGACGAAACCCTGCAACTCGTCGTCGTCGCGCACGTCCTGGTCGTTGCTGTAGTAGGTGCGCAGGTAGGCGCTGACAAAGGTGCGGGTTGCCTGCCACAGCAGCAGGGTGTCGTCGCGGAACGGGAAGGCCGGCAGCGCATCCACACCGCGCAGATGAAACACCCGATCCGGATTGTTTTCGTCCCAGCGCCACGCCCGATGCGCACTGGCGATCAGTGCGCGGGTCGACTCGATTGCCGGACCGACATTGGTGGCGACCACACCACCGGGCACGATCAGGCTGTGAATCGCGTCGTCGTTGATGTTGATGGTGAAGCGGAAGTGCGGAATCAGCAGCGTGAGCAAGGGGTGCTGCTCAGATAGCTGGCGATGCGCAGCGACCACCATCGGCTCGACGATCAAATGGCAGTCACCCAGATGCGCCACCGCTTCGTGCTGGATCGCGGTGATGACGTTGACGATGTACTTGGCGATGCGCCACTTCAAGCGATTCGGGTCGTTGGCGTGTGCGCAGTCGTTAGGGGTGAAGATCGGCGCGGATTCGGCGTCAAAGGCTTGCGCCAATTGGATGCAGATCGGCTGCAGCACGCCTTTCGCGGACGGCGGATAGCCGGGCGGCGGGGTCGGATTCCAATAGAACAAAGCAATGGGCGCGGTGATATAGCGCTGCTCGCCGTGCAGGATGTCGGCAGTGGCACCGTCCATTTGCGTGTAGTCGCAGACGTACAGGCGCTGCTCGTTGACGGCTTGTTGCAGGGTGATGTTGCCATCACCCAGCACGCTTTGCAGAATGCTGTCGCTGATGGGCATCTTGGCTTGCAGTGCGCTCAAGCCGACGGCCTTGCTGCCGGAGGGCACCGAGGCGACAACACCGCGCAGGTTGGTGGTGTTGAAGCCAGCGATCTGCAAATAGCCGAAAAACCAGTCTTGCAGACACGGCTTCTCGCCACTTGCGGAGTCTGCTGTAGGCATCCAGCTCTGGTGCTCGAGGCGCAGCATCGCGGGCCGCGGCAACAGGTCGAACTGCGCCTCGTAATCAGCGATGGTTTGCGCCTGTAGATAGTTGCGTCCGGGGTCGTGAGTCAGCATGTCAAATAGGGACGACTTCAGAAATGCGGTCGGCCCGGTGCGGATGAATTCGGCGAATACCTGGCGCATGCCAATCGCCATCTGCTCCAGGTCTTTGGGCACGTTGGCGAGTCCGGCCAAGGCTTTCGGCAAGGCTTCGAGGCTGTCGAGCACCGCCTTCAATTCCTCGGCGTCACGGCGCGGATGCAGCAGGCTGAAGTCCTTAATCAGCGTCTCAAACGACTGCCGTACCTGCTCGAATGCCGCCGTGGGCAGGTCGTTGGCGAGTTCACGCTCGAGCAGGCTGATTACCACCTTGGTGAAGTTCTCGGTGAGTGGCAGAAACACCTTCAGCACCTGTGCTTCAAACGCAATATTGAACTCTTCACCTTTGGGCAAGTCGGCCGACATCGGCACGCCTTCCAGATACGAACGCATGTAGTTGTATGACGTGCGTGCCAACGAGAGTTGAAATTGGCGTTCCTCACGCTGCGCAGAGCTGGCGTATTGCGGCAGGCAGACAAGAGCATCAAGGCGCGACGGTTTGATCGGCATGGCGGGTCCTGCGAAAAGAGTTTTGGGAGTGCAGGCAGCATGAATCCCCCGCCGCGCGCACGCATTTGAGTATAGCGACACGGTGGCGGATCGGGCATGGCAAAGCAGCAGGTAAACGCGTGTTCGAGACTTATTGCTGGCGCATAGGCCATCATCCGCGCCGCAGTCAAGAATGACTGGGTCGCACACAGGAATAGCGACACGCATGATTCCCCCCATCGAAGCCCTGCAGCGACTGCGCGAAGGCAACCTGAGATTTGTGGATGATCTGCGCAACGATCAGGCGCCGATGGATCGCGCGCGGCGTCGCCAATTGGCTGTTGGCCAGGAGCCTTTTGCACTCGTCTTGGGCTGCTCGGATTCGCGGGTGCCTGCCGAATTTGTGTTCGATCAAGGTTTGGGCGATCTGTTCGTCATCCGCATTGCCGGCAACATCGTGGCGCCGTCGCAGATTGGCAGCGTCGAGTTTGCTGTCGAACGCTTCGGGACGCGGCTGGTGGTAGTGCTGGGGCATTCGCGCTGTGGCGCAGTGATAGCCACACTTGAGGGCATCCTCACCCCCTCAGTGCACCAAGGACGCCACATGAGCTCAATCGTGCAGCGCATTCGGCCAGCGGTTGAACCACTTTTGGCGACCGAGCTTCGCCACCATCCCGAGCGTTTGCTGCATCAGGCGGTGCGGGCGAATGTGCGTATCGCCGCCAATCAGCTGCGCCGCGGATCGGAGTTCCTGGAAGGATTGATCGAGCGCGGTGACTTGCTGGTGGTTGGCGCGGAATACTCGCTGGACAGCGGCGTCGTCGATTTTTTCGACGGTGCGCCAGACAGCGACTGACGCTAGCAGTCTGTCGGACTTGGCCCGGCAGGCCTGCAAATCCGTCCGTCTTTGTTCCAACGCAGCCGACCTTCGCCTCGACCTTCGCTTCGACCACCTAAGCCCGGCAGGTTGCTGGCTCAAATCGAGTTCATAAATCCCAGATTTGGCCCAGACATCGACAGCAGTGGGCCATTCATATGCACCAGATTGGGAAATATCTCATCGCGGTCCGCCGGCACCAGTCCAAACCAACTGGCTAGCGTGGCCGCGTATTGATCAACGGATAGCGTCGGAATGATCTGTCCCCAGCCGGCATTATCGGGATTGCTCGTGCTGGCTGAAAGATTGGGCATACGGCCATAAATTCGCGCACCGCGCACGGAATTTCCAAACACCAGGTGGTGGCCGCCCCAACCGTGATCGGTGCCATCGCCGTTGTTGGTCAAGGTGCGACCAAACTCCGAGGCCGTGAACGTTGTGACCTGAGTGCCGAGATTGAAGGCGGGGTTGTCCAGCACTTGATAGAACGCCTGCACCGACTGCGACAAGTCGGCCAACAGCGGCGCTTGATCGGCGAGTTGGGTGTCGTGGGTATCGAATCCACCAATGCCGGCAAAGAACAACTGCCGACTCATTTGCAGCACCGAGCGCACCCGCATGACGCGGGCAATCATCAGCAGTTGCGCGGCCAAGCGTGGCAGTTCGACCAGATTGGCCGGATTCCACGGCAAGCCGTGCAAATCCCAAAACGGTCGATACACGGCATCCGTATCCGGCTGCGTCGCCAGCGCGGCTTGCAGCATCGACGACACTGCCAAGGTCGATTTCACCTTGTCGGCGTAAGCGCGTTGGAATGGGTGCGCATACTGGCGATTCATCAGCGCGTTGAAGGTCATGCAGCGACGCCGATTCCATGCGTTTGTGCCGGCACAATTGGCGGCACCGGTGTCGATAGAACCAATACTCTCAACACCTTGCGATGACATGAAATAGGGCGACACATCGATGCCTGCCTGGAACACATTGTCGCCATCCAGCGACACGTTCATCGACAGCGTGGGGTTGCCGTTGTCGCCAGCAAATATATCCGCCAAGCGACCGCCCCAACCCGTGCGCGAAGTCGTGTCGGCGCGCGGCGTTTGCCACTGCACACTCTGATCCGAATGCGAGAACAGCTGTGCGGGCAGCAAGGTGCCGGGCATCTCATACAGCGCTTTATTGACGGGCCGAACCAGCGGTCCGGTGTTGGCAATCACCGCTGCTCGGCCGGCATTGAACATGGTCCGCAAGCCCGTCATCGACGGGTGCAGGCCAAACTGACCGCCGCCTTGCGGTGCTTCGGCCGTGGTCAGCGGCAACAGCGACGCCTGCGGCAAGGCGATGCTGCCGCGGGTGGCGGCATAGGTCGCATAACCACCGCTATCGCGCGGCACCACCATGTTGAAACAGTCGTTACCGCCATACAGGTAAATACAAACCAGCGCCCGATAGTCGCTGCCCACACCCAACAAGGTACCGCGCCCGGCGGATTGCGCCTGCGCCATTTCCAACTTGCCCAGCATGGCCATGAAGGCCGCGCTGCCGGCAGTGGCAGCCAAGCTGCGACGGATGAAGTCACGACGTTTGAGGGAGGTCATCGCTATTGCTCCACGACGTATTCGGGCGAGGTAGTGAGCAACCACAGCGCATCCTGTACGCGCTCACGGCGACCATTGAGTCCGCCAACGTCCCATGGCACATCGGCAACGCTGATGTCGTTCAAATGACTGCGCAGCAGCAGGTACATCGGCAACGACATGCGTCGGCCCATGAGTAACAAGTCGAACGTGTCGATCAGGCGGTCGACCTGGTGGGCGGATGCGACATACGGTGCGATGTCGATCTGGACCGGATCGTAATCACCCAAGCCTGGATTGCCGCGCCAAGACCAGAAGATCTTGCCGCCTAATTCATTGCTCAAGCGGGTGATGTAGGTGTCTGTGGTGATCTGGAACTCCGGCGAACTCAAGCCCAAGGTGGCGATCTCGCCGGGCAGGCTGTAGTTGGGCAGATAGAAGTTGAACACTGTTGGCGAACGCTGCACGGCTTGCGCGCTGTAGTAGTCCGGCCAGCCTTCATTGACGCGACCGTTATTGGAACGCGCGTCCAAAGCTCGCCACAGTTGGGTGACGCGCAGCAGTGGCTCGCGCAGTTTGCCGAAGTGGGCCGGCGCAACGGACGGATTGCGCGCTTCCGCATCCAGCAGGATCGCTCGCACGGTGGCGGCAAGATCGCCGCGCACGCCTTGGCCATTGTTGTTGAACACCGTGGCAACACGACCGATGTATGCAGGTGAGGGGTTGCTGGTCGTCAACCGCTGAATCAGCAAGCGACCAATGAACGGGCCGACGTTGGGATGGTTGAACACATTATTGAGCGCCGCCTGCATGTTGGTGCGCGCGGTTCCGCCGGCCGCCAGCACGCCGCTTGGCAGCGTGACGCCCGGATAATTCAACAGTTGTTTGCTACCCGTGCTGGCGTGATAGAGCACGCCAAGACCTGTGTTTTCGCCCCATGGGAACATCGGCGTCCGCCAGCCGGGATGCAACCGCCAATCCTGTGCCTCCGGGCCGGATGGGCAGTATTCCCAATGCCACCAGCTGAAGCCCTGCTCATTCTGCTCAGGTGTCGGCGCTGTGCAGGTCGAGTAGTTCCAGCCGGTGAACACATGCGCGAGACCGCGAATGGTGTCTTGGCTGTAGGTCGGAATGGTCTGCACGCCGGCGGTGCCAACATCGCCATCCAACGGCTGACCTTGATTGTTGAGGCGCAGCAGACCGACCGAGAACAATTGCATGATCTCGCGGGCGTAGTTCTCATCCGGGCGGATGTTGAGTGTTTCGTCGGGCTTGCGATTGCGGATCATCGACAGGTAACTGCCCATCGATGGATTGAGCGTCACGTCCTCCAACAACTGCCGATAGTTGCCAAACGCACGATTGGCGAGGATGTCGTAGAAGTGTGCGATCGCGGTCGGGTTGCCTTCCAGCGAACCATTCTGGTCGGAGATCACCAGGATCTGCGACAACGCGAACGCCACCCGCTGGCGCAGTTGGTCGTTGCCAAACAACACATTGCGAAACCAGATGTCCTGGCGGCTGTCCTGCCAGACCTGCACAGGTTGCCCGGCGTTGATGTACTCCATGATGCGTTGATCAAGAAACGGCAACTGCAACGACGCCGGACGCGCCAATTGCTCTGTCAGCCATGCGTTGTATCCCATCGCCGACAGCCGGTCGATCTCGCCCACCGTGGGACCGAAAGTCGCCTGAGTGAGAAAGCGCGAAGCTTCGGCGCGACTGTGTGGACCTTCAGCCGGACTGCTGAAGCTGCCACTGAAGATGTGCGTTGCCGCTTGCACCGATCCGACTGCCAGCGAGCCTGCCAGCCATAGCGCTGCCGCCGCAGTAAGCCCACATAGTCGTCGGGCAGCCATAATGATTAAATCGGCCATGTGTTGATTGCTCCCATGCTTACCCAGCTGCCGGCAGGCAGGCCCGCCAGTCCGGCGACACCACGGACCCTTGGCGAACCGGCGTGGCGTTTTATGAAATAGCGTCCAGCGTATGCGCGTAATTAAATGTGAAAAAGTGATGAAGCGCACGGTTCTCCGTTTCTACTTGCGAGTTTGGTTGTGCGGGCAACCGCTGCGGTTCACCCTATCGGCATGACAACCGGCTTCGTTAATCCCAATCGTGCGGCCTTGCTGACGGCAGCGCTGCTGCTGTCTGCATCGGGGTTCAGTGCTGCCTTTTCGCTGGGATCGCCGGTGTGCGAGGTGACCTCACTGCCGTTGTTGCCGATGAGTTCAACGCTTGCCTCGCCGCCGCCGGCGGGCTGGCGGTTGGCGACTACCCGCTCCATCTATGTGCCCGGTCGAGCCTTGACCATCCGGGTTACCCATCCCTCTCCGGAGCAGACGGCGCTCGGAATTTTGATCTGGGCCAAGCGCAGTTTCACTGCTGGCGCGGGCGCTTTTCAGGTCGATGGGGGTCTCTACCAGCATGTGCCGTTGCCAGCGGATTGCGGCACCTGGGCCGCGACCCACACCAGTCCGGTCGCCAAAACGCTAGAACAACTGACGTTCTCATGGCTGCCTGATGAGTCCGGCGAGATCATCCTGCGCGCCTTCGTGATTGAGAACTGCGGCGCGCCAGGCGGCTGTCGCAGCTATCAGGCGCTGACACCGATTCACCTGCTGCGGCAGGTGCTGTTCTTCGATTCATTCGAAACCGAGTAGGCGCAGTCACTCTTCGTCGCTGAAGCCCCGCACGTGCCAACTAGCAACTACAAGCCGAGCGAACGCAGTTGATCCGCTTGATCTTCCTCGGTCAGCCGGGAAATCAGTTCGTCAATATCGCCTTCCATCGCTTCGGGCAACCGATACAGAGTCAAGCCTTCGACCCGATGGTCGGTGATGCGTCCCTGCGGAAAATTGTAAGTGCGAATACGTTGGCTGCGGTCGCCCGATCCCACCTGCAGCCGTCGCGTCTCGGCCTGCGCCTGCGCCTGCTTGCTGCGCTGCGCATCCAGCAGCTTGGCCTTGAGTAACGACAGGGCGCGGGCACGGTTTTTGTGCTGACTGCGTTCGTCTTGGCATTCAACGATCATGCCGCTGGGAAGATGCGTCATGCGGATCGCCGAATCGGTCTTGTTGACGTGCTGACCGCCCGCGCCGGACGCGCGAAACGTGTCGACTTTGAGATCATTCGGATTGATCTCGATGTCATCGATCTCATCGAGTTCGGGGAGGATCGCAACGGTCGCCGCCGAGGTGTGGATGCGTCCTTGGGATTCGGTCGCCGGCACGCGCTGCACGCGATGCGTTCCTGACTCGAATTTGAGTTTCGAGAATGCCCCGGCACCCTCAACGCGGGCGATGATTTCCTTGAAACCGCCATGCTCGCCATCGCTGGCTGAGACCGTTTCCACGCTCCAGCGTTGGCGCTCGGCAAAACGCGCATACATGCGAAACAGGTCTCCCGCAAAGATGGCGGCTTCGTCACCGCCGGTGCCGGCGCGAATTTCCAGGAACAAGTTCGCCTGATCGCGCGAATCCGTTGGCAGCAGCAGCAAGCGCAGCGATTTGGCCAGCTCGTCCAAGCGTTGCTCTTGCGCATCGATCTCGGCTTCCGCCAATTCACCAAGCTCAGGGTCTGAGCGCATGGCTTTGGCGGACGCGAGATCCTCCAACGCACGGTCCAACGCATGCAGCTGACTGCGCACCGGCTCCAATTGCGCGTACTCGCGGCTCAAGTCACGAAAGCGCGCATTGTCGGCCGAAGCAGTGGGCTCGGCGAGCATGCGCGCGACTTCCTCGTGTCGCTCAACCAAGGACTCAAGTTTGCGGCGGATGCTGGGGCTCAAGCTCATTGGAGGAGGGCGTTTGGGTGATCGGAAAAGGGTACTTGGATTGGCCTGCTTGCCAGCGTTGAATTCAAACAGGGGCTGAAACGACCCGCGCTTGAAACTGCAGCTTTCTCTACGGCTCTCACTTCAGTTCCCAAGGCTCTGCGTTCAAAGGATCAGTGGATGGCTGGTCGGCATCTGTGCGATTGGTACGAAACAGACGCTCCGCAGCGCGCAACAGTTCGGCGTCTCCGCGCAACGCGGCAGCGCGCAAATTGGCGCTTGGCGTGTGCAGCAGCTTGTTGGTCAAGGTATGCGCCAGATAGTCCAAAGCCTGTTCAGGCGAGCGGCCCTGAGCGAGCAGAGCGCGAGCACGCAACAAAACGGCATCGCGCTCAGCCTCGCCGCGACGCCGCAGCTCGCGCAGCGCATCAATGCGATCACTGGCCTGCCACCAGGCCAAAAAATGCTCGACCTGCAGCTCAATGATCGCCTCAGCCTGCTCGGCCGCCTCGCGACGTGAGCGGCGGTTCTCGGCGATGCTGCGGTCGAGATCGTCGACGGTATACAGATAGACGTTGTCCAAGTCCGCCACCGCCGCCTCAATGTCGCGCGGTACTGCCAAGTCAAGCAGGAACACCGGTCGCTGCTTACGCAGCTTCAATGCGTTGCGGACCGACGTGACGCTGAGCACGGGTTCGCGGCTGGCGGTGGCAGAAATCACGATGTCGGCTTCACACAGGTGTCGATCAAGCTCTTCCAGTGGCAGCGCGTAACCCCCAAAGCGCGAGGCCAAAGCTTGCGCATGCGACAGCGTGCGATTGGCGACCAGCAACCGACGGACGCGCTGATCCAGCAAGTGGCGACCGGCCAGTTCGATGGTGTCGCCTGCGCCGATGAGCAGCACCGTCGCCCGGTCCAGCTCGGCAAATACCTGCTGGGCGAGTTTGACCGCAGCAAACGCGACAGACACTGGATGCGCGCCGATCTGGGTGTCGGTACGGACCCGCTTGGCGACTGCAAATGCATTCTGAAACAAGCGGTCCAGCGGTGTCTTCAACGCGTTGGCGCGGCGCGCCAATTGATACGCTGACTTGACTTGGCCCAAAACTTGCGGCTCGCCCAAAATCAGTGAGTCGAGACCCGTGGCGACCCGGAACAAGTGCCTCACGGCGTCGCCGTCGGTGTGGCAATACAAATAAGCCCGCAATTGCTCGACGGGCATGTGGTGATGCTCAGCCAGCCAAATTTCCGGCAGGTGTGCCGCCGCAGCATCCACCGTGCAGTAAACCTCGGTGCGGTTGCAGGTGGAGAGCACAGCGGCCTCGCCTACACCGGCGCAGGTGAGCAATTCTGCCAAGGCCGCCGGAATCGCTTCCTCGGCAAAGGCAACGCGCTCACGCATCGCTACTGGCGCGGTCTGATGATTGATTCCGAGAGCAAGCAGGGGCATCGGGTTATTCTGTAGCGCTGCGGGCAGGTCTGAAACCGTCGCGCCTGATCGGCGCATCAAGCATGCCGTTGCCTCGCTTTAAACCCCGGAGACCCCGATGCTGAAAACGCTGCCAACAATGCTGTGCCTAGTGTACCTGCTCACCGCCGCAGTGCCCTCGCGGGCTGCCGACGAAGCGGGGCTGCTAGCGCTGATGAGCGGCGAGTTTGCCCTGCAAGAAGGGCGTTTTGCCGACGCCGCGCAGGCGTATGCCGATGCGGCGAAGGTGAGTACTGATCCCGCACTGGCCGAACGCGCGGCTCGCGTTGCACTGCTCTCAAACGACGCCGTCTTGATCCGCCAAGCGCTGACGCGTTGGCAGAAATTGGCGCCGGACTCGGCAGGAGCGCGGCAAATGCAGGCCGTGTTGGCGCTGCGTGAGGAGCGCGTCGACGACGCTCTGGTGGAGATTCGCGCGCTGTTTGCCAGTGGCGAGAAGGATAGCTGGCGGTTTGCGTTGCAAGCACTGGCGGGTGAGCGCAAGAGTGCAGCGGTGGGCAAGGTGATGGCGCGCTTGGTTGCCGATGACGCGATACCCACCGCGATTGAGCCGATGCTTGGCTTTGGCGGGCTGGCGCAAAGCCTTGAGCTGACAGAAGTCTCTGCAGCCATGGCGCTCGCCGTCACCAAGCATCATCCTGAGCTGGCCAAGCCTTGGCTGTGGCGGGCAGAAATTGAGCGCCAGCAAGAGCAACCCAAAGCGGCTCTGCGGTCGATCCGGCGCGCGCTTGCTTTGCCCGATCTGGATACCCCGACACGCCTGTCTGCGGCAGCCGTGCTCGACGCGCTTGGCGAAACCCTGGCGGCGGCGGAAGTCTTGGCCAAAGGCGAGCAGACCGATGCGACCTTGGCAGGTCGCGCCGCCTACTTGGCCCGTGCCAACGCCACTGAGGCGTTGACGACCCTGTACACCGAGCTGCAAATGGGCTCCTCGCCGCTGCCGTCCGCCAGGCTGTACTTGCTGGGCCAGTTGGCGGAGTTGCGCAAACAGCCTGCGGAAGCGCTGACGTGGTACCGGCAGATCACCGATCCCGCCATACTGGATCAGACCACGTTGCGGATTGCCTTGGTCCAGGAAGAAAGTGGCAACTTGAACGCCGCATTAGCCACCCTGCACGCCTTCCAGACCAGCGACAGCGAAAACGGCGAGGCCTTGGTCAATGCCTATTTGTTGGAGGCAGAGCTGCTCAATCGGCGCAAAAAACATGAGGATGCTCTGGCCGTGTACGAGCGGGCCTTGGCGGTGTTTGAAGACGATCCCGAGTTGCTGTATGCACGCGCGCTCGGCTTGGAGAAGTTGGGTCGAGTCGACGCGGCGGTCGCCGATTTGCGCCGCCTGCACGAACTCGACCCTGAAAATGCCGACACCATGAATGCGCTCGGTTACACCCTCGCTGATCGCACCGATCAGTTTGCGGAGGCGCTGACCTACATCGAACGGGCGCTGAAACTGAAACCCGATAATCCGGCCATCATCGACTCGATGGGCTGGGTACTGTTTCGTTTGGGTCGTCTCGACGAGTCTTTGGTGTATCTGCGACGCGCTTTTGAACTGCAACGCGATGCTGAAGTGGCTGCCCACTTAGGTGAAGTGCTTTGGGTCGCCGGCAACAAGGAAGAGGCGCAGAGCATTTTTCGCTTGGGCAAGGAGATTGACCCTGAAAACGCCGCGTTGATCCGCACCATGAAGCGACTGCTGCCTTGACTCCGTCGTTAGCCCTGTTTCGATGCGGCCTCCTGCTTGCTTCAATGCTGACGCTGGTCGGTTGTAGAGCGGTGATGCCGCGCAGCGCGGATGCCGCCGCCTTGGCGCAGCAGACTTCGCGAGAAGCGCAACTGGCCGAGCACATTGGCTGGTCGTTGACTGGGCGTCTGGCCGTGTCCAATGGCGATGATGGCGGCAGCGGCAACTTGCGCTGGACGCAAGGCATCGACCAGTACGAACTGGAAGTCCAAGCCCCGGTCACGCGACAGACATGGCGATTGCAGGTGAAGCTTGGCAAGGCGCGATTGGACGGGCTGGACGGCGGTCCGCGGGAAGATTCCGATGCTTCCGCCTTGCTGGCTCGTGAGGTCGGCTGGGTGCTGCCGTTGGCTGATCTCGCATCGTGGGTGCGCGGTGCTCGCGGGGACGGGAATGCGACCCTCCAGTTTGATGACGATGGGCTACCGACCGAGCTGGTGCAACATGGCTGGGTGGTTGACTACCGAGCTTGGGATCGTAGTCTCTCCCCTCCATTGCCAACCAAGATATTCGTTCAGCGCGGAGAGCAAAAAGTACGTCTCATCATCACGCGCTGGCATGCGCCAGACGCGTCCTGAATTTGATCCGCATTTGGTTGGGCGCGATGCGTACAGATGTCGATCTTGAGTGGAGTCACTGGCCAGCGCCTGCGAAGCTCAATCTTTTCTTGCGCATTGTTGGCCGCCGAGACGATGGTTACCACCGTTTGCAAACCGTCTTCCAACTGCTGGATTGGGGCGACGATGTAACGCTGCGACTGCGCGGCGATGGCCGTATCGTCCGCCATGCGGGTCCGCCCGGCGTGAGCGCTGACGATGATCTAGCGGTCAGAGCAGCCCGTGCTTTGCAAGCCGCAAGCGGAACCCGGCAAGGCGCTGACATCGGCGTGGCCAAGCGCATTCCGCTGGGCGGTGGCTTTGGTGGGGGAAGCTCAGATGCTGCCAGCGTGCTGGTGGGACTGAATTGGCTTTGGGACTTACGGTTGGACCAACAAACACTGGCGGACATTGGATTGCGCTTGGGCGCGGACGTGCCGGTATTCGTGTACGGGCGCAGTGCCTGGGCGGAAGGCGTCGGCGAGCAACTTACCGCCATCGATCTGCCCGACCGCCATTATCTGCTGCTTGATCCAGGCGTTATGGTGCCGACTGGCGAGCTGTTCCAAGCGCCTGAATTGACAAGAAATGACTCGCCAATCACAATGCGCGACTTCTTGAATCCAAATGGCTTCGGCAACGCCTTCGAGGCCGTTCTGCGCGCGCGGTCTGCGCGCGTCGACGAGGCCTTGAATGCACTGTCTGGTTTTGGTCGAGCGCAATTGACGGGTTCGGGCAGCGGTTGTTTCGTCGCGTTCGCAAGTCCTGTTGAGGCGGAGCAGGCGCGCGCGAAGTTGGCAAACCGCTGGTCGGTCTGGTGCGCGCGAGGCGTTATCTGTTCTGGTCTGAGTGGCGCTCTTGCTGCCCGCCAAGCAGAGCGGGTTTAGCGACGACCATTCCGACCTTAGTAGTTGCGGGACTTTATTTTTGGGGCGTCGCCAAGTGGTAAGGCACCGGATTTTGATTCCGGCATCCGCAGGTTCGAATCCTGCCGCCCCAGCCACCTCAGGTGGTTCGCGATCACCGTATTTATAGTTCGGAGAAAGGCGTGAACACCGACGGGCTGCTGGTTTTTTCGGGTAACGCCAACCGCCCACTGGCACTATCGGTATGCCGCGAACTGGGCATCCGCTTGGGCAAGGCGCTGGTCGGCAGGTTTTCGGACGGCGAAGTCCATGTGGAGATTGAGGAAAATGTCCGCCGCCAAGAGATTTTTGTTATCCAGTCGACTTGTGCGCCCACTGCAGAAAATTTCATGGAGTTGTTGGTTCTGATTGACGCGCTAAAGCGCGCATCGGCCTCCAGCGTCACCGCGGTAGTGCCGTACTTCGGTTACGCGCGACAAGATCGACGGCCGCGCTCAGCGCGTGTCGCGATCACCGCGAAGGTAGCTGCGAAGATGTTTTCGGCGGTCGGCGCAGATCGGGTGTTGACGGTCGATGTGCATGCTGACCAGATTCAAGGGTTTTTCGACATGCCGGTCGATAACGTCTATGCGTCGCCAATACTTCTGGCTGACATCTGGCGTTCAACCGGCACCGAGAATGTCATTGTGGTGAGCCCAGATGTCGGTGGCGTGGTGCGAGCGCGTGCTGTCGCCAAGCGCTTGGACGACGCCGAGTTGGCGATCATCGACAAACGCCGACCCAAGGCCAACGTCGCCACGGTGATGAATATCATCGGTGACGTGGCAGGCAAGACCTGCGTGTTGGTAGATGACATCGTCGACACCGCCGGCACCTTGTGTGCAGCGGCGGCGGCTTTAAAGGAACACGGCGCGCAGCGGGTGCTCGCCTACTGCACCCACCCGGTGCTGTCGGGTGCCGCATTGTCGAATATCGGCAGCTCCCAGCTCGATGAGCTGGTGGTGACCGACACCATCCCGCTCTCGGAGGCGGCAAGAGCCTGCAGCAAGATTCGCCAACTCAGCGTGGCTGAGCTGTTGGCAGAAACGATTCGTCGGATTGCGTTTGGTGAATCCGTAAGCTCGTTGTATGTGGATTAGTGGAGTTGGGGAGTGGAAGCTGGGGGTACGAATCCATAGCAACGCGTCAAACCCCGCCCACAAATCCCAGCACCGATTTAGCCGGTTAAAGACATCCCTCCCCTGGTCGCGGGGGAGATTCCAACGCTGCCGCGAGGCAGCTCAACACTGAAGAAAGGCAACACCCATGGCAACCCAACACGTAATTACTGCAACCGACCGGAAAGATCAGGGCAAGGGTGCGAGCCGCCGCCTGCGTCGTACCGGCCAGCTGCCGGCCGTCGTTTACGGCGCCCATCAAGAGCCGCAGAGCATCCAGATTCTGCATAACACCATCTTTCTTGCATCACAGCACGAGTGGTTCTACGCCTCGATTCTTGATCTCGAGCTCAATGGTCAAACGCAGAAGGTATTACTGCGTGACATGCAGCGCCACCCGTTCAAGCCGTTGATCATGCATCTCGACTTTCTGCGCGTTTCCGAGAACGAAGCGATCACAGTGCAGGTGCCGTTGCACTTCCTCAATCAGGACACATCGCCGGCTGGCAAGACCTCGGGCGTCGTCGTTACCCATGAGTTGAATGAAGTGGAAGTCACCTGCTTGCCGCGTGATCTTCCCGAGTTCATCGCCGTCGATCTGGCCGAGCTGGTCGAAGGAGACGTAGTCCATCTGTCGCAGTTGGTGCTGCCAGCCGGGGTCACCATTGATTCGCTCAGGCTTGGCAAAGAGCACGACTTGGCCGTGGTCATCGCCCGTCATCCGCGCGTGGATGCCGAGCCGGAAGCTGAAGGCGCAGCTGCGCCCGCTGCTGACAAGAAGTAATACGGCCGAAACGTCTGCCCCTTCAGCATTTCTGAAGGGGTGCGCGTTCCGCTCGCGTCTTCAATGGCTGCGCTCCGTCTTATCGTAGGGCTCGGAAATCCCGGGCCACTGCACGCCCGTCAACGCCATAACGCGGGATTCTGGTGGGCGGACGCGCTTGCCCATCAACACGGTGCTGTTTTCTCCGTAGAACCCAAACTGTTCGGCTTGGCGTCCAAGCTGGTGATTGCGGGCAACTCCCTATGGCTGCTGAAGCCCTCGACGTTCATGAATCGCAGTGCGCAATCGGTTCTTGCGGCTCTTCGGTTCTGGAAGTTCGAGCCCGAAGAGATGTTGGTCGTTCACGACGATCTGGATCTGCCGCCAGGAACCGCGAAGCTCAAGTTTGATGGCGGACACGGAGGTCAGAACGGCTTGCGTGACCTGCTTGACCAGCTCGGTCACGGCCGATTTCACCGGTTGCGCATCGGCATCGGGCATCCCGGCAACAAGGACAAGGTGACCGCGTGGGTACTGGGCCGCGCATCAACCGACGATGAAGCCAGCATTTTGCGAAGTGTCGACAACGCACTTGCTGTTCTTCCATTGCTGGTGAAAGGTGATCTCAACGAGGCGATGAAACAGTTGCACACGAAGCTGGATGGTTAAGGGGGCGAGACTTCGGGCCAAGCCTTGCGACTTTTTGTCTTGAATCTGAGTAAACGCGGCCAGCGATTCGATGCATGCGCGCGAACGGTCTTTGGTTGGATTCTCAAGAAGGCCGCTTCAGCTCAGACAACAGTCGCAGCCAGTGTCGGTCCCCGGGCCCCAGCCACAGCCCCGTATCCCTAACAAAACAACCAACACCCGGAACAACCCATGGGCATCAAATGCGGCATCGTTGGCTTGCCAAATGTTGGCAAGTCGACCCTCTTCAACGCGCTAACCAAAGCGGGCATCGCGGCCGCCAACTTTCCGTTCTGCACAATCGATCCCAACATCGGTGTGGTGCCGGTGCCAGATCCGCGACTGGATGCTTTGGCGGAAATCGTCAAGCCGCAAAAGACCATCGCAACCGCCGTCGAGTTCGTCGATATCGCCGGGTTGGTAGCGGGCGCGAGCAAGGGCGAGGGTCTGGGCAACAAGTTTCTCGCCAACATCCGCGAAACCGATGCGATTGCGCATGTGGTGCGCTGCTTCGAGCACGGTGACATCATCCATGTGGCCGGCAAGATCGATCCAATCTCTGATATCGAGACGATCGACACCGAGCTGGCTCTTGCTGACCTTGAGTCCGTTGAGAAGGCGCTCAATCGTGCTGAACGGTCTGCAAAAGCGGGTGACAAAGATGCCATTGCCCGTCGCGACGTATTGGTTCCCGTGCGTGCGCAGCTCGATCAAGGCAAGCCCGTGCGAGCGATGGGTTTGGATGCTGATCAGAAAGCGCTGCTGCGTGATCTTTTTCTGTTGACGATCAAGCCGGTCATGTATATCGCCAACGTTCGCGAGGATGGTTTCCACGACAATCCCTTACTCGATGTCGTTCGCGCGCGCGCGGCCAGCGAAGGTGCTGAAGTCGTACCAGTCTGTGCCGCGATCGAAGAAGAGATGGCGCAGTTGGAAGATGCGGACCGGGACGAGTTCTTGCGCGACCTGGGTCTTGCAGAGCCCGGGCTCAACCGGGTAATCCGCGCCGGTTACAAACTGTTGGGCCTGCTTACCTACTTCACCGCCGGGGTCAAAGAGGTCCGCGCGTGGACAGTGTTTGCCGGCGCGACCGCACCACAAGCCGCCGGTGTCATTCATACCGACTTCGAGCGCGGATTCATTCGTGCAGAGACCATCGGCTATGAAGATTTCATCCGCTACCGCGGCGAAGGCGGTGCCAAAGAGGTGGGTCGGCTGCGGCTGGAAGGCAAGGAATACATCGTCAAAGAGGGTGATGTGCTGCACTTTCGCTTCAACGTCTAGCGATTCAAGGACATTCATCAGCCGAACGCATTGACGGCAGGCGAACGATCAACAATAATAAGCGGCTCTTTTATGGAGGGATACCCAAGCGGCCAACGGGGGCAGACTGTAAATCTGCTGGCTCACGCCTTCGGTGGTTCGAATCCACCTCCCTCCACCAGACTTTCCGCCGGCGCGGGTGTAATTCAGCGGGAGTAGTTCAATGGTAGAACTTCAGCCTTCCAAGCTGATTGTGCGGGTTCGATTCCCGTCTCCCGCTCCATTGCTGCCTCCGTGATTCATTCGGTGTTGTTTGCTCGCAGTTGAATGCGGGAACTCGCAGCATCAAGTTAGGAAGCTGGCCGCGGCTTCCTAGCGGTTCAGTTGGTAAAGCTTCACGCAGCACAAGCAGCTTCAATGCGGCAACAGTTTTGCTCACGTAGCTCAGTCGGTAGAGCACTTCCTTGGTAAGGAAGAGGTCGCTGGTTCGATTCCAGTCGTGAGCACCACCTTTGATCTTTTGACATTACCGGGATTCTTCAGGCCATGGCCAAGGCAAAATTCGAGCGCACCAAGCCGCACGTGAACGTCGGCACGATTGGACACGTTGACCATGGCAAGACGACGCTGACAGCGGCGCTGACCAAGCTTGGCGCAGAGCGCTTTGGCGGCGAGTTCAAAGCCTACGATCAGATCGACGCGGCGCCGGAAGAGAAGGCTCGCGGCATCACGATCTCGACTGCGCACGTCGAATATGAGTCCCAGAACCGTCACTACGCCCACGTCGATTGCCCGGGTCACGCTGACTACATCAAGAACATGATCACCGGTGCGGCGCAGATGGATGGCGCGATTTTAGTGTGTTCGGCCGCTGACGGCCCGATGCCGCAGACTCGCGAGCACATCCTGCTGGCACGTCAGGTCGGCGTGCCGTTCATCGTCGTGTACATGAATAAGGCCGACTTGGTGGATGACGCCGAGTTGCTCGAATTGGTCGAGATGGAAATCCGCGAGTTGCTGTCGAAGTACGACTTCCCTGGCGACGACACTCCGATCATTACCGGCTCGGCACGTTTGGCGTTGGAGGGTGACCAAAGCGAAATGGGCGTGCCGTCGATCGTGAAGCTGGTCGAAGCGTTGGATACATGGATTCCGCAGCCGCAGCGCGACATCGACAAGCCGTTCCTGATGCCGGTCGAAGACGTGTTCTCGATTTCCGGTCGCGGTACCGTGGTGACCGGTCGTATCGAGCGCGGCATCATCAAGGTCGGCGACGAAATCGAGATCGTGGGTATCAAGCCGACGGTGAAGACCATCGTGACCGGCGTCGAGATGTTCCGCAAGTTGCTCGATCAGGGCCAGGCAGGCGACAACGCCGGCCTGCTGCTGCGCGGCACCAAGCGCGACGACGTTGAGCGCGGTCAGGTGCTGTGCAAGCCGGCCTCGATCAAGCCACACACCGATTTCGAAGCCGAAGTCTATGTGCTCTCGAAGGATGAGGGCGGCCGTCACACCCCGTTTTTCAAGGGCTATCGTCCGCAGTTCTACTTCCGCACGACTGACGTCACCGGTGCTTGCGAGCTGCCGGAAGGCGTCGAAATGGTGATGCCGGGCGACAACGTCAAGATGGTGGTCAGCCTGATCGCACCGATCGCAATGGAAGAAGGGCTGCGTTTCGCGATTCGCGAAGGTGGCCGCACCGTTGGCGCGGGCGTGGTGGCGAAAATCGTCAAGTAATTGGGAGCCGCTGAGGGCGTTGAGCCGAAAGCGTTTCAGATGAGTTTCTGTCTGAAAAGTGACCGTACAAATGTAGTGCCTGCTTCAAATCCACTTTGCCGTCTTCGGTAAAGCACTAAGCGAAAAGAGGCCCAAGGATGGTGCTTCGTATTCGCTCGACAGGGAGAAGTCGCGCTGAAATGTTTCGTCGGCTGTTGACGAAGCGCGAAAGTGCAAGTTATACTTGTCTGCTCGAGTAGGTCGGGACACCGGCCTGCGCTACTTTTGCTACGGCACTTGCTGCCGCAGCCAGCTCTTTATCAAGATTCAAGGACCCAGCCAATGGCGGACCAGAAGATTCGGATTCGGCTCAAGGCATACGATCATCGCTTGATTGATCGTTCCGCGAGCGAGATCGTCGAGACGGCAAAGCGGACTGGCGCGCAAGTGCGCGGACCGATCCCGCTGCCAACCAAAATTGAGCGTTACACCATTCTGGTGTCGCCGCACGTCGACAAAGATGCACGCGACCAGTACGAGACTCGCACACATAAGCGCGTCCTTGACATCATCGATCCCAACGACAAAACCGTGGATGCGTTGATGAAGCTGGAGCTGGCTGCCGGTGTCGACGTGCAGATCAAGCTGGGTTGAGGGCGAAGTCATGAGCATTGGAATTGTTGGCCGCAAATGCGGCATGAGCCGAGTCTTCACTGAGGCGGGTGAATCTATCCCCGTCACCTTGATCGAAGCCTCCCCGAACCGCGTAGTGCAGATCAAGACTGTTGAAACTGACGGTTACTCCGCTATTCAAGTGACCACCGGAAGCAAGCGCGTCGCGCTGGTCAATAAGCCGCTGGCTGGGCACTACGCCAAAGCAAAAGTTGAGGCGGGCCGTGGCCTTTGGGAGTTCCGCGTAGCGGACGATGCGATCAGCGGCTACAGCGTTGGTGGCGAAATCAAGGCTGATTTGTTCAGTGTCGGGCAAACCGTTGATGTCGCTGGTGTGAGTAAGGGTAAAGGCTTTCAGGGCACGATCAAGCGCTGGAACTTCACCATGGGCGATGCCACCCACGGTAATTCGCTTTCGCACCGTTCGCCCGGTTCCCTCGGCCAGCGCCAAACGCCGGGTCGCGTGTTTCCAGGCAAGAAAATGTCTGGGCAGATGGGCAACGTCAATCACACCACCCAGAACTTGACAGTGGTCAAGGTCGACGCCGAGCGCGGTTTGATTGCAATTCGCGGCGCAGTTCCGGGTGCTCCGGGCGGCAACGTTATCATCCGTCCGGCGTCGAAGGGTTAAGGAGAATACTGATGGAACTCGCCGTAATAGGTAGCAGCCAAGGCTTGTCGGTATCCGACGCGGTCTTTGGCCGCGAGTTCAGTGGAGACCTGGTTCACCAGGTCGTCGTCGCCTACCGCAATGCGGGTCGGGCCGGAACCAAGGCGCAGAAGACCCGCGCCGAAGTCAGCGGGACTACGAAGAAGTCGAAGAAGCAGAAAGGTGGTGGCGCTCGCCACGGTGCCTTGACCGCGCCGATATTTGTTGGCGGTGGTCGCGCATTTGCAGCGCGCCCGCGTAGCTACGCGCAGAAGGTCAACCGCAAGATGTATCGCGCCGCTGTGGCTGCGATCTTGTCTGAGTTGAACAGGCACGGCCGACTGAAAATTGTCGATGCCATCGAAATAGCGCAGCCGAAAACTAGTGCCTTGATTGCGAAGCTCAAGGCACTGGAAGTGACCAAGCCGTTGCTGGTAACCGAGAGTGGCGACGAAGCCTTGTATCTGGCAGCTCGCAACATTCCCTACGTGCAGGTGCGCGACGTGCAGGGTCTTGACCCGGTGTCGTTGGTCGCCGCCGACTTTGTGGTGATGACGGTCGACGCGGTCAAGAAGGTTGAGGAGTGGCTGGCATGAGCAGTGAAAAGATTCTGGGCGTCCTGCGCGCCCCGCACGTTTCCGAGAAGACCGCGCGTCTCCAGGAAAGTAACCAATACGTCTTCGAGATCGCCGTTGGTGCAACTAAGGCGGACGTCAAGGCGGCGGTTGAGCAGTTGTTTAGCGTAAAAGTTGAGCAAGTCAATGTTTTGAATGTGAAAGGCAAGACCAAAGCCTTTCGTTCGCGCAACGGTCGCCGCGGCGATTGGCGCAAAGCCTACGTTCGTTTGGCCGAAGGCCAGTCGATCGACGTGATGGCTAAGGCCTAAGGTACATAAGTCATGGCACTTATCAATTACAAGCCAACTTCGCCGGGTCGTCGCTCCAAGGTGGGCGTGGTTCACGCCGATCTGCACAAGGGTGATCCATATGGTCCGTTGGTTGAGGCGCAGTCCAAGTCAGGTGGTCGTAACCACCACGGCCGAATCACTACCCGTCATATCGGCGGCGGCCACAAGCAGCATTACCGCATCGTTGATTTCAAGCGCGACAAAGAGGGCATTGCCGCCCGCGTTGAGCGCGTCGAATACGATCCGAATCGCACCGCGCACATAGCGCTGCTGTGCTACGCCGATGGCGAGCGACGCTACATCATCGCGCCCAAGGGTATTCAGATTGGCGATCAGCTTATGGCTGGTCGCGACGCCCCGATTAAAGTTGGCAATACACTGCCGCTGCGTAACATCCCGATCGGCACCATGGTGCATTGCATTGAGATGAAGCCTGGCAAGAAGGCGCAAATCGCGCGTTCGGCCGGCGCGGGTGCGCAGCTGATTGCTCGTGAGCAGGGTTACGCGACTTTGCGTTTGCGCTCTGGCGAAATGCGCAAAGTGGTCGCCGATTGTCGTGCCACCATTGGCGAAGTCGGCAACAGCGAACACAGCCTCGAGAAGTTGGGTAAGGCCGGCGTCAAGCGTTGGATGGGCGTCCGCCCGACCGTACGTGGCGTAGCCATGAATCCCGTCGACCATCCACACGGTGGCGGTGAAGGCCGTACATCTGGTGGTCGTCACCCGGTTTCCCCGTGGGGTACGCCGACCAAGGGTTACAAGACCCGTAACAACAAGCGCACGCAGCAGTTCATCGTGCGTCGTCGTAAGTAATCAAGAAAGTCGTAATAGGACCGGTCCATGGCACGTTCACTCAAGAAAGGCCCGTTCGTCGACCTGCACCTTCTCAAGAAGGTCGAGGTCGCCGTCGGCAGCAAGAAGCCGATCAAGACCTGGTCGCGGCGGTCGATGGTTGTGCCGGAGATGGTCGGCTTCACCATCGCTATCCACAATGGCAAGCAGCACGTCCCGGTTCTCGTCAACGAGAACATGGTGGGGCACAAGCTTGGCGAGTTCGCGGTGACCCGTTTGTTCAAGGGTCACACCGGCGACAAGAAGAGCAAGTAGGAAACGACGATGGAAGCCAGAGCAATTCACCGCGGTGCTCGCATCGCCGCCCAAAAAGCACGCTTGGTTGCCGATCAGGTCCGCGGTTTGCCAGTGGGGCGCGCCAGCGACCTGCTGCAATTCAGCGACAAGAAGGCAGCCCAGATCATCCGTAAAGTGTTGTTGTCGGCGGTTAGCAATGCCGAGAACAACGACGGTGCGGATGTCGATGATCTCAAGGTGTGCAGCATCTTCGTCGACGAAGGTACCGTCATGAAGCGTTTCCACGCCCGCGCAAAGGGTCGTGGCGCGCGCATCCTCAAGCGCAGCGCCCACATCACCGTGGTCGTGGGTACCGGCAAGTAATCGGCAGGAATTCGGGAATCGACCATGGGTCATAAAGTTCATCCAACCGGTATCCGCCTTGGCATCGCCAAGGACTGGAATTCGAAGTGGTACGCAGGAAAGCGCGAATACGCTGAGTATTTGGCCGCTGATCTGAAGGTTCGCATCATGCTGCGCAAGAAGCTGGCGCAGGCCGGAATTTCAAAGATTCTCATCGAGCGTCCGGCCAAGACGGCGCGGGTGACGATCCACACCGCCCGTCCCGGCGTGGTGATCGGCAAGAAGGGTGAGGACATCGAGAAGCTGCGGCGCGACGTCTCCGACATGATGGGCGTACCCGCTCACATCAATGTCAGTGAAGTGCGCAAGCCCGAGCTCGACGCACAGCTGGTTGCCGAGTCAATTGCGCAGCAGTTAGAGCGCCGCATCATGTTCCGCCGCGCGATGAAGCGCGCTGTTGGCAACGCGATGCGCTTAGGCGCGCTGGGTATCAAAGTGAATGTCGCAGGGCGTTTGAACGGCGCAGAAATCGCCCGCTCAGAGTGGTACCGGGAAGGGCGTGTGCCGCTGCATACGTTGCGCGCAGATATTGATTATGGCTTCGCTGAAGCCAAGACGACCTACGGAATCATCGGGGTCAAGACGTGGATTTATAAGGGCGAAATCTTTGACTTGGCCGCTTCGCAGCAGGCTGAAGGAAAAGACGAAGGGCGTACCGGCGAAGGCCGACGCGACCGCGACCGCGGCGCCAAGTAAGGAGCAATCGTCATGCTGCAACCAAAAAGAACCAAGTACCGCAAACAGCACAAAGGCCGTAACGAAGGCCTGAGTTGGAGCGGCTCCGCCGTCAGCTTTGGCGAGTAC